>Ga0210082_1000074_pt1 | contig 20308 bp, 15 predicted proteins | sample White_ThreeSqA_D_2_FD_185592 | JGI IMG/M metagenome (GOLD analysis project Ga0210082, IMG submission 185592) | Wetland microbial communities from the San Francisco Bay, California, USA, that impact long-term carbon sequestration -... | ecosystem: Environmental > Aquatic > Marine > Wetlands ... | reverse complement strand
GGCAGCCTGCTAAGAAGGGTCCGGCAGCCTGCCGGTGTCGGTAAAATACGCGATGAGTTTCTTTCCTATCTCGTAAACAGGAGGATGGTCCTCCAACTCGAAACCGTAAGAATCCATCAACATCGCATTGTCCATGGAATGCATTCCCTGGAAGAAGGATTTCCCGTAACACGAATCCTTCGTTAACCCCGATTTCAGGTCAAAGCCGTGATGCGACAGCAGCACCAGGTCCGGCGCCCGATCCAGGTACGGGCCGTGGTAGATCGCCTCCTTGTAAAACACATCCTTAATAACCGGTTCCCCATCGATCTCCAGACCCAGGAATTTCTCCCTGATCTCCTCTCGCAGTCGTCCATATTCCCCTTTCTTTACCCGGCCCTCCCGGTATTTCCCCTCCAGGTGAATGTACACCCGCGACGGATCGAGGATAAATATTTTCGTCTTTTCAGTCATGCTTTGCAGGTCCACGGGCCGCTTTCCCTCGAGATCGAGGTACCCCCACCGCTTTAAATATTGCGAAAGATATACCTCCTTTTTGATCCTGACAAACCCGTGATCCGAAAGAATAATAAAGGGGACCCCTTTTTTCTCCATGGAAGCGGCGATATCGCCCACCACGGCATCCACCTCCCGGTAATAATCCATGAATCCTTCATAATAGGGAGAACCCGGGTTATCCGCGGCATCGAAGAAAAAGTGGTGCAGGCGGTCGGTACCCGTGATAATAAAAAAGAACAGGTCCCACTTTTGTTCCACCACACTGCGGTAAAACCGGTGACGGATATCGAGGGTCGAAAAAAGGTCCTTTAAAAAAGCATCCTTATCGATTCGGGCCGCGGCGGCATCCACATCCACCCGGTAATCCATGGCCTTCAACGCCGGCAAAAGGGAACGGGGAAAAACGGACTTCTCAAGATCGGGGGCCACGAAACCGGAGACCAGGATGCCGTTCATGGGACGCACGGGATAGGTGCCCGGGAGATTGATAATAACGGAACGTTTCTTTTGCGCCTCGATGATCTCCCACACGGGCTTCACCGGGAAAGCCGGGAAGTAAGGAAAAGTATAGGAATAATCGGCGGGGTCTATTTCCATAAACCCGTAAACGCCATGCTCGCCGGGATTCCGTCCGGTCATAAATGAGGCCCATGAAACGGAGGAAACCTCGGGCAGGGGAGCCCGTGTTCGTTTCAGGGGATATTTTTCCATCAGCCCTTTGACATTGGGCATCACGCCGTTTCGGGCAAGGGTCCGGAGCAATTCGTAGGGCACGCCGTCGATACCGATGACCATGAACTTTTTTTCCTTTTTTAAAGCCATCCTGTCTTCCCCGTTCATTCAAATTTTTTTTTCAACAGCGCCAATACCCAGAGGGAAAGAAACGGCGGCTGTAAGAGATTAAAAAACCGTTCCAACGCCATAAGCGGCCGGGCATAATACCTGATGTACCGGGGATTTATCCGAAGAGGCATGGCCCCGACGATAAAAAGATACGCCAGGTTTCCACCGTATATTTCCCGGACCGGGTCGAATTGGGATTGAAACGATGCGGTGAGCTTTTTCAAATGGACGGCGCGTTCGTTGGTTTCAAAATATTTTTTATCGATCTTGTACCACATCCGCCTGAAAATATCGAATAACGAGCCGGCGCAGGGTTCCCAGAGAAGGAAATAGCCGCCGGGTTTGAGTATTCGATGGATTTCACGGACCCCCTCGTCGATATGGGGCTGTAGATGGTGGAGGGAATTGGTGACCACGACGTCGAAGGTGGAACCGGGGAACCGTGTCCGGGTCATGGGCGAACACACGACGTCACACCGCGGGAACCGCTCTTTATAGATGGCGCACTGCTCCTCGGAAATATCCAGCCCGGTAACGGATGCGTTACGGTTTAGAAAAAAACCGGTGGCCTGGCCCCCGCCGCACATGGCATCCAATACGTTGAGATTTTCCAGGTCGATTCCTTTTAAAATTTTCTTATATAGATCATACCGGTATTCCAGGGCGTATGTATTTGATAAGTGGCGATCATAATCGGCCGCGATGGAATTGTAGTAACGGCGTTGTTTTTTTTCCGAATCGAACATGGGAATCGAATCTTTTCCTTTTTTCATCCGTCCAGTCGAGCGGCAACATACAGGATGTCTCCGGTGGGCACGTAAAGGGACCATCGGCCGGTACGTTTTCCCCGGAACCATTTCACCACCCCCCCCGGTACGAGCCCCGGGAAGATACGTTTCAGTTTATAGAAGATAAAACCGGTATTGGCCCACTTACCGCTGGATTTGCACTCCAGGATGCGGCAGCCCAACTTGTTTTTAAAAAGAAACCCGATGCTGGTTTCAGAGAAAAAGCCCAGGTGTTCGGGCGGGGTCATAAAGGGCCAGTACTTCCCGGTCATCCTTGCGAAGGGGGCGCCGATATCGGGTGTGGAGAGGAAAATAAAACCGCCGGGTTTTAACATGCGGATTAACTGCACACACAAGGCCGCGGGATCCGGGAGATGTTCGATCACATCCCACAAAACGACAGCGTCAAAGGAGCCGGGTGAGTACTCTTTTCTATCCGGTAAACCGCGGTGAATTCGATCCCGGGCGCCGGGGTTCTTTTGCCGGGATTCTTCCACGGCATATCCGGAAAGATCATGCCCCCACATTTCAAAGTACGGGCCGGCGGCCTTTATAAAATCACCGGTGGCACACCCGAAATCCATTACCTTAAGGCCGTCCCCGGTTAAATACCGCCGGGTTAAAGCCAACCTGCGTTTATTCTCTTTTTCCAGCGCGGCGGTATCCCGGTACTTGTTGTGAGAAAAATAGTTTTCCGAGTATATGGCCTCTAATTCCCGGGAAGAAGGCATCTCCGCCACCTGGACAAACCGGCAGTCCGGGCATTGGTAAAGGATGTGATCGTTCGCTTTGAATTTATATTTCAAATTCCGGCCCCGGCATAAACGGCACCGCATGTTTTTTTCAGTCTTCATTATTTTGAATAAGAATTTCGGTGACTCTTTTAAATCTCAGGTCTTTCCCGGGACCGCTGAACCGGTCCATTACCAGCCCCAGGAGAAAAACGACTATCGCCGCCGACAGCATAAACAGGGCACCGGGGATAAGCCGGATTGGCCCGAAACGTCCTGATAAGCCGTACACGATCTCATAGATTGTCCCGGCGGCGAAGAGAAACAGGCTGACGGGTATGAAGACCCTCAGTGGCTTGAACAGGAGAATCAACCGGATTATGGATAGTAACGCATTGGACCCGTGTTTCAACGGTTTTACGGAGCTCTTTCCCACGCGCTTGCTTACGGTAATGGGATGGTATCCCACGTTGAGTCCGAGATTCATGAAGGCCACGGTGGAGGTGGTGGAAAAAGAGAATCCATCGGGCATGATGTGCAGGAGGTGCAAAATGATCTCCCGCTTGATCACCCTCAGACCGGAATTCAAATCCGGTATTTTCCGTTTGGTTAAAAAGTTGGCGACTTTGGATAATACCCATTTCCCCGGTTTTCGAAGCCGGTCCCGGTGGGAGTCTTTCCCCCTTTCCCCAACCAGCATATCGTATTCGCAGAAATTTTCCATGAGCCGCTCCAGGTCGTAGGGATTGTGCTGCCCATCGGCATCGTAAAATGCGATCAAAGGGGTTTCGGCATTAAGGATACCGGTCTTTAACGCATGGCCGTAACCTTTGTTCTCCGGGTGGGTAATGATCTTTATTCCCGGTATACGGGCCAGTATCTCCCCGGTTTTATCGGTGGCACCGTCGTTCACGACAATAATTCGCCAATCGTTTTTTTCGGCATAGGGTTTTAAAAGGCGAAGGGTATCTTCCACGGCACCCTCTTCGTTATAAACAGGAATAATCACGGTTAAATCGGTCATAGTGTCCCCCTGTCGGACTCTCTACTCAATGCGGCCACGGATACATTATCGACAAATGCCGGTTTTTTCGCACCGACTTGAAGCCATATATCCAGGGTCAAATCTTTCATTCCCTTTACCGGTTCGATATCTTCGCTGAACGTCACCCACTCCCCCTTCCCGGGATGCCACCGGATACCGGGTTTTAGTCTCTCCCATTTTCCATCGATCAGGGCCCGGAAATAGAAAAAAAACGTCCCGGCTTCACTCGCTTTCGCATCGAAGCGGGCCCTTAACGTCGGTCCGTTCCCGGGAGTACCCGGCGGAATATCCAGCGGACCTTCCTGCGTCCAGGTTATCCTGGAGGCGTTCTTGCCGGCGGGATCAAGGCGCAGGGAATATAAACCGTCGGTGGCTTCCACGGACCTGGATATCTCACCGCTGAGAAGTGTCCATTCCCCCAGGGGACGGAGGTTTTTCCACCAGTGCTCAAAGGACCCGTTGGTAACCAGCCCGTTCTTTTTTAGCAGCAGGTCCTCGTGGGGCAAGTAATATATTTTACAAATGCGGTTGCTGAAAATGAGCACGCCCCGTTTCTCCCGGATATAGGAGTGGATAATATCCAGGTCTTCTTCCGGCGAATACCGGAATTTTTCATTCCTGAGCCACCGGTGAAACCGTTCACCGGGAAGGGGAAAATCCGGGTTGAGGTACCTGGCGTGTATTTCCGTTCCCACGAAAATATACCGAATGTGCCGGTGTTTTAGTAATTCGGTAAAGGACGTTAAATTAAACTCTCCCTTAATAGGGAGATTGATCTGGTAGACGGCATTATCCCCAAAATAAAAATCATGCCGGTATCTTTGGTCGGTGGATATTACAATTGCCGGGGTAATCAGCAATCTATTTTCCGGGTTAACATCATTTTCCAGGAAATCGAAAACGACACGGTGCGGTTGTTTATATTTTTGTTTTGTTTGCCCCGGCACATCTTTCGGATTCAAAAGAAAGAGTGCAAAAAAAAGGCAAATGAAAACAGCCGGGGAAAATTTTCCCGGGAGCTGCCCGGTAATTTTGGAGTACCATTGGGTAATAAAAAGTAAAGCCAGGGGTAATAAGGGCATTAAAACTCTACCGGCCGCGGGTGAGTCGATAAAACATGAGTATAAGAAAGCATAAGAAAAGATCAATATCAGCGGGAGATATGCCGACGACGAATCCTTTTCTTTTTTCAATTTCCGGTATATTAGTATAACAAATGCACCGGCCATAACGGTGCCGGTTAAAAAAAATTGTTTACCGAAATAATCTTTTATTAAGAGATAAAAAACGTTAAAGAAGATGTGGAGACCCGATTTACGACCCGATACCACAGGCATAAGGTCTTTTACCAGGGAGAACTCCGAGAAAAAAACCTGGAGAACTTTACCGGGCCCAAATAGGAGAAAACCCAACAAATAAGGCGTAAAAAAGGAAAAAGTGAAGATAAAGGCAAGGATAAACGATTCTTTTAAAAATTTCTTTTTGTTTTGCGGGTCATAGGTCTTTATGAGGATGTACAACACATATCCCGGTGCCAGGAACGCCAGGTCGGCATGGGTATTCGCGGCGAGGCCCGAAAATAACCCGGATAAACCAAGCCAAAGTAGCGTTACGCGCTTTCCTTTCCCGGTCTTCCCGGTCCCGGTTTCCCGGCGGGAAAACAAAACAAAGAAGAGGAGGGCCCACAGGACAAAAAAAGTCGATTCGACGTGAAGCAGCTCCGACCGGGAAAATTCGACCACCGTGGGCAAAAACGCATATAGAAGGCTGCTTGCGGCACCCACCCAATAACTCCCGGCCAACAAAAAGGCGATAAAAAAGATCAGGGCGATCGAACCCAGGTCCATGATCCCGTGAAGCAGCTTAATCGAATAGTCGTTGTATCCGAATACGCGAACCGCCGTGCCCTGCAGGAAATACGAAACAGGACGATAGAAATTGCCGTGCAAGAAGTCCGGGGGCTTGCCCTTCGCCCAGATCCCGGCCTCCCTTACATATCGACAATTATCACCGGTGCCGATCCCCTGTTCGGTGATGCCGTCGAAACGGACCCATGCGCCGAAGAATAAAACAAGAGCCAAAAAGAAAACAGGGACCTTAACATTGAAAAAATGATGATTTGCTTTGCGATAATCCATTTACCCTCCCGATCCCCGGAACCCGGCGGAAAACTTCCGCTTGTCCCAATAGGAATAGATCAAACGTATTTTGTCCACCGTGTACGATAAAGGCAGCAAATACCAGGGACAATGTTTTTTATAATACCTGAAGCTGTGGATAAGATTATTATTGGTATTCTTACGGAAAAAAGAGATCAAAAATGAAAAAAAACCCTCCCGGGCATAGGTGACGCCTTTGCCGGTGAGTGCCATATGGGAATAAACGACGGAATCCCATGAAATGAAGGTGCCGATACCCTTCTCATGAGCGGTTAATACAAAGTCCACATCGGCCTTGTACTGGGGAAACGCGGCCTCGTCGAAAAAACCGGTTTTATCGAATACGGAAACGGGAATAAAAAGACCGCGTCCCATCAGGATCACACTCTCGTGTAAACCGGTCAATTTTTCCCCGTAAGGTTCGAAGACCTTAAAATAGCGAATGGACTTCGCATTCCACCAGGTGATCTTTTTTACGCCGGAAAAATACATGCGAAACGGTTTTTCCCGGGTAAGGTTCAGCGAACCGATCACGGCCCCCGGCTGCTCTTCCGCTTTCTTCACCAGCGAAGCCACAAAATCTCCCTCGATCTCGGTATCGTCGTTCATCAGGAGCACGGCACCGGCCCCGTTTTGCACGGCGTACCGGCACCCCCGGTTCACGCACCGGGTCCACCACCACTCACCGTTTCCCCGTACGATATGGGCGGAAGGAAATTCGGTTTCCAGCATTTCCAGTGTCCCGTCGGTGGAACCGTCCACCACCACCACGGTAAACATATCGAAACGATCGTAAACCTGGGTTTGCAATTGTTCCAATAACCGTTGAAGGCACCCTTTCCGGTTGTGTGTCGGTATCACGACGGCGATTTTTTTTACGGGGGTACTCATGGACTTACCGCTTTTTGAACAGGTAGTTGGGATTCTTCATGACCAATTCATATGGTTTTTGCTTTTTGATTTCCTTCATCAGGCGCGAAAGCCCGAACCGGTTCCCGTCATAAGAATCGTCGAACAATATGAATCCCCCGGGTACTAAAAACCGGTGGGTATTCTCGAAATCCCCCCGGGCAAACTCATATTGGTGATTCCCATCGATATAGCAAAACCCGATTTTCCCGCCCAGGCGGGTTTCCCTTCCAAAGACATCTTTTACCAGGGCTTTTTCAGACCATTTTTTGAAGAATTCGTCGGAAAACGCTTCTACGGTATAGGGCTTGCGATCCCCGGAGAAAAATTCGATGTTCCTTATAAAGGTCTCTTTAACAAAATCCCGGTAATCGGGATGAAGAACAGGACCGTTTCCTACCCGCCGTCCTTCCCCGGCCCCCTCGAAAATCCATTTGTCACAGGAAAAAACAGGGTTGGTTTTCTTATATTTATAAAGAAAATAGAGGATAACATTTGTAGATAAACCGCAAAAGGAACCGATCTCCAATACGGGAGAATCGGGGGGGATATTCTTTACGGCATATTCCATGCAGTAGATGTTGCCGCTGTTCAACATGCCCGCATTGGCAAAACGGAGCCATCGGATAAAATCATCGGGACTATTTTTTTTAAAAATCTCGCCCATGAGTTTTTGAAGTTGTCTGATCATTTTATCAATTCACTGTAAAGCTGCCGGGTCTCTTCGGCCATTTTGGACCAGGTGTATTTTTCGACGCGGCGCGACCCTTTTATTACCAGCGCTTCCGCGGTGTCGCCCTGGAATAACAACGTCTCCATTGTCGAAGAGATGGCCCCGGGTTCGGTGGGATCGAAATACAACGCTGCATCGCCCAGGACCTCGGGGATGGAGGATGTGCCCGCGGCGGCCACGGGACATCGGTAAGTCATGGCCTCCAGCGGGGGCAGGCCGAACCCCTCGTAAAGGGAAGGATAGACAAAAACCCGGGCACCGGCATATACCCGTGCCAGCAGGGAATCGCCACCGGTGACCCGGATAAGAGAATCTTTACAGCCCAGCCGGGATGCGAGGTCCAATTCATCGGCGGTAAAGGGGGGGCCGCCGAAACAAACGAGGCTGCAAAGGGAGCGGAGCCGATCGTTGGCGCCGTATGCCGAAAGCAGGTTCTTGAAATTTTTATACCCCTGTTTCCGGGTCCCCACGTAAAGGATATAGGGTTTTTCCCCAAAGGGCAATTCGTTTTCCTTTTGGAATCGAAGGGGAGGGGAGACGCCGGGGTATATGACCTGTATTTTTTTTTCATCCACGTCGTGGAATTTTAGTAAATCGGTTTTAGTGGACTGTGAAATGGCAATGATGCGGTCGGCCCGTCGAATGCTTTCCCTTTTATTCTTTAATCTCGTTTTTATATCCTTAAAAAAATGGGGGTACAATTCGGGGATCATGTCGCACACGGTCAGTACCAGGGGGGACTTTTTCCACCGCCGGACAACGGGTGAGAAATCCGTGGGGTGGAAGATATCCATGTTTTTACGGGGCTTAAAGAGATCGAAGAGCAGGGTATTGAACACGCGGATAAATTTGGCCGTATACGGCGGCCGGGGCACTTTCCGGCCAAAGTAAAAGGCCAGCCTTTTTTTTACATCCTCCAGGGGGAAACAATTGATATAAAACCCGTGAAATAAATATATATTTACCGCGTCTTCCTCACTTAAGCGAGCGATCAGTTCGTAAAACAGCCGGGAAACACCGCCGTATGCCTGGGTGGCAAAGATTTGATTATCGTACAATATATTCATTATTCATGGGCAAAAGATTTCATCCAACCGGCGGTAAACCACGGAGGCTTCAAAATGGTCCAGGAAAAACGCCGCGGCCCGGTCGCTTTGTTCCCGGTACAGGCGGTTATCGGTAAGAAGACGGTGAACGGCGCGGGCGAAGGCGCCGGGGGAATCGGCAACAAGACAGCCGTTATCGATCTTCGAGGGAAAACCGGAAACGCCTTTGGACGTTGTGACCACGGGCAGGCCGAAGGACAATGCCTCCACCACCTTGATCTTCATACCGCTGCCCCCGAGAAGCGGGCAAATGGAAATTCTCGATTTCCCGTAGACCTCCCCGAGGTCCCCGGCATAGGAAAGGCAGGTTACGTTGTCGCGGGCATCGACATGTCCCGAGATTTTACCTACGATAAGAATTCTAAGGGGGGGAGCCGATAACGGGACAATTTTTTCAAAGAACCATTTGATCCCTTTTTGGTTATGGGGGTTATCGGAGCCGATGAACAGGATATCGTATTCGGGTTCGGTATCTTTTAACGTTTCATTTTTTTTCATAAAAAACGGGACATAATAATACCGGGGCTTGAGGGCAAATTGAGAGAAAAAGGTCTGCTCATCGGAAGATATACACATGACGGTATCGAAGAGATCGATGCGGCGGACTTCCTCTTCGATCATAGGACCTATCTTTACGTCGCCGCCGGCGCTGTCGAACCGGTTCAATGTCATGAAATCGGAGAGGTCCAGGACGGTGCGTGTCCCTGCGACAGCGCCGGATTTAATAAGATTGGCCCAATAGACGTAACTGATAATAACAAAATCATAGGGGACCTGCCGAAGGATGTTTTCAAATTGTTTTTTCATGCCGGGATAGGCGAAATCCGGGAGATGGTTAAAGGCCGTGAGAAAAGGAATTCGTTTTCTCAGGAAAGCATGGAAATCCCGTTTCTTATTCCGTTGTTCCTGTTCCCGGGCCCCCTTTTTGAAATCGTAGAAATGGATGTCCCGGATGAGGTCTCCCCGGACGCGGTCCGGATTTTTCCAGGGGCTTTGAAAATTCGTCAATGTCAACATATCCACGTTGACATCCCGGGACTTAAAATAGTTCAACAGCTCGATATACCGGGCATCGATACCGCTCCTCCCCTCCCGGAAATCGTGCGGGTAAACGATCAAAACATTTTTTTCACCCATCGTTATTTCGAGCGAAATAATGATACCAATACCTCTTTGGGAAGCATTCGCGAGATCAGCACGGCCCGGTTTTTTTTCAAGTAATCCCGGTCCAGGTGTACATGATCCATAAAATATTTTTTATCCAAATAGATAATACGCTTAAAATACAATTTAAATATGTCGTCGAGACCGTTTTGCACAATTTGCTCTTTCATTTTTTTCCAGTCTTTTGTTATTTCCCCCCATCTTTCCTGTACCGGTGGGGATACGACGATCAAATCGATCCCGTTATCCCGGCATAAGGTTTGTAATTTTTTCAAATATTCGATGGCTGTATCGGAAATGATATACGCCGGTTTCTCGGCCTCGTAGGAAAAATCGATATCGGAAAAACAGGGGGCCGTTTTAACAAAAGGAAAAAGGACGAGCCGGGCCATTATTTTCTTATTTATTTTCTCCTGTAATCGTTTCGAAATATAACGCAGGTTTTCAAAATTATAAAACGGTTTCATGAAATTATTGTATGTCCGGCTTCGCTCAAAATTATGCCCGATGACAAAGGGTACACTGAGCAGCACAACATATTTTAATTGTTTATTTCTTTCTATGGCATTATGGGCAAGGATATAATGCCCGGCGGCGAGAACACTCCCGTTGGCCGCCAACGAGACCGGGAACGTGTGCCCCGGGAAAAACTGGTTTCCCACACTATCTCCCAGGATAAGTACCGTCGATCCCGGGGGCATCGAACGCTTACTTTTTTTTACTACCGCCAGCACGGGATCCCAACTGAGCGAATTTGACAAACGATTGGAATGTATTACCAGGTATCCGAAAAAGTTCAAGATTAAAAAGCCGAGAACCAGGAAACCGATCGCTTTGAATATAAACCGTTTCATTTCAATAGCACCGAACCGCCCTTTAAAATTGAAAATAGATGAACTCTTTAATATCGTACCGTCCCCAATAAAGTATGATTACCAATAACGTGTAATAACAACTCCAACGGACCCACAACGGTTTCCGGGAAAACCAGGTATCGATATTCGTCTTTCGCTGAACAAGCTGCACCCCTTCCATAATAATAACGGCAATGATCACTTTATTTAAAACAACCACCGGTATTCCCAATCGGGCGATCAGGTCGATCGCGGGTTTCAGGCTGAGGTTAAACAGGAACGCCTCCGCCGCGTCCCCGATAAAGGCCGCCAGGCCGGTATGAAGGTGAGTGACGATGTAAAAGGCATCGGATATGGAGTCGGCACGGAAAAATATCCACGCAAAGGCGACCAGACCGAAGGTAATTGAAACCTTTACGAATTTGTGCAGCCCGGGATACCGGTTCAATTTGATTTTCTTGACCGCCCGTTTCCTGGTTTTTTTCGTAATATATGAGAAAATTAAAAAGATACCGTGTACGCTGCCCCATAAAACAAATGTCCATCTTGCCCCGTGCCAGAGCCCCCCCAGGAACATGGTAATGAACATCCCGCCGGCATATCCCCATGTTTCGGCTTTAATCCCCGCTAATTTCGGGGATTTTATTTTTCCCATGACCGCGTAGGCGATGGGTAAAAACAAGTAATCCCTCAGCCAGGTGGTCAGCGAGATGTGCCAATTGTTCCAGAATTTAACAATGGATGTACTGCTGTAGGGGGAATCGAAGTTCTTCATCGATTTAAACCCGAAAATGCGGGATACACCGATGGCAATATCCGAGTACCCGGAAAAGTCACAATAAATTTGAAAGGTATACGCAATGGTGGCCGCGATCAGCGGTACACCGGCATAGTTGTGTACATTGCCGTATACCTGGTTTACCACCGCGGCCAGTTGGTCGGCGATCACCAGCTTTTTAAAAAATCCCCAGGCGGTTAATCTTAACCCGCTGACCACGCGGTCATAATCGAACCGGATTTTTTTCTTTAATTGGGGGATGAAATGAACGGCCCTGTCGATGGGCCCCGCCAGTAATTGCGGGAAGAATGAAACGTAAAGGGTGAAATACCCGATGTGTCTCTCGGCGTTCAATCTCTCGTGATAGACATCGATAATGTAACTGACCAATTTAAACGAGTAGAAGGATATCCCGATGGGAAGGATGAAGTTAAAGGGTTCGTACTTCCCGCCGCCGCCAAAAATTCCCCCGGCGGCATAAACGGACCGTCCGATGAAGTCGGCATATTTGAAAAGGAGCAAACAGGCCAGGCCCGAAATCACTCCCGCAAAGAGCAGCAGTTTTTTCCAGGGTCCCGGTTTCATCGCTTCCAATTTGACGGCAATGCCGTAAATGACCAGGGTGGGGACAATGAGATATACCAAATAGCTCAATCTCAAGTAGGAATAAAAATAACCGCTTGCCGCCAGGAGCAGTACCCACCGGAACCGTTGGGGAAATAGGAAATACACGGGGAACAGGAGCGATAAAAAAATCAAGAAATCAAATGACGTAAATACCATTTTATAAATACCTCGTAACTGTTAAAAGTAAAAGATTTCATATACCGGGGTGATCATTTCGGACGATATAAACCGACACGGACCTGTTGGGGTAGTATCCGGGATATTATGCCCGCCCTATTTTTTTTTACATCGATATACCCCGAACGCATATGCACATGGTCTCTAAAGTAACTGTCATCCAGGTAAATCATACGTTTAAAATATTCTTTAAAACTGTCGTCCAGACCGATTTGCGCGACCTGTATTTTCATTTTCTCCCAATGATTTGTTTTTCGCCGCCACTCTTCACGGATGGGCGGCGAAAGCACGATAAACTCGATATTGTTTTCACTGCACAAGTTTTTTAATTTTTTCAGGTACTCTAAAGCCGTGTCGGATAAAATTTCTCGCGGTTTCTTCCGGGTACCGGTTAAATTAATATCGGAAAAACAGGGGGCGGTTTTCACAAAGGGGAAAATGACCCGATGGGTCATTTTTCTTTTATTTATTTTCTCAAACAATGGTTTCGAGATGTGACGAAGGTTTTCAAAGGTGTAAAAAGGCTTCATGAAACAATTATATGTCAATTCCCACTCGAACTGGTGCCCAAGGACCCATGGCGCGCTGACCAGTACGATATATTTTAAGTTTTTATTCCTCTTTATGGCGTTGTTTGCCAGGATATAGTGCCCAACCGCCAGGACCGCGCCATTGCTTATCAACGAATTCGGGACGGTTTCCCTGGGGAAAAGCTGTTGCCCTATACTATCTCCCAGGATAACTACCGATGCTCCCGAAGGAAGCGATTTCTTACTTTTCTTAACCGCAGCTAATATATGCTTCCAACTCAACGTATTTGACAGCGCATCCGAATGAAGCGTCAAATATCCATAACCGTTCAGGATGAAAAAGCCAAGGGCCAGGAACCCGGTCAATTTCAAAATAAATCGTTTCATTTCAAAAGCGTTGTTCAGTTATGTCCCGGTTTAAAATAATTCGTTCAATCCTGGAAATTCAGAATCATTATAAATAGCCCAATGCCTTTAGCTTTTCAATATCCTTTTTGCTTTGTTTTTTCCTCCCCTTACCTTTTTGCTTGCTCTCCGGCCCCACCTTACTGCCCGCAATTTCCTGGTATTGTTGCAGCGCTTTTCTCAGTTTTTTCAACACGTTGGGTTTTTTCGCCGCAATATTATTTTTTTCAAAGGGGTCTTTCGAGATATTATACAGCGCCTCCGTTTTTTTTACGGGAGAGAAAATGTATTTATAATCGTGCCACATGATACCCTCATATGAAAAATTCGGCATGGCCTGGGAGATATAGAAATATTCCCGTGAAATGGTCTCGAGTTTCCTGTCCCGACGGCTGAACAGTGTCCGCCCGTGAAAATAGTCGGGGATGGGAATGTTGTTCACTTCAAGTGCCGTGGGCAAAATATCTATAGTCGATACGATTGATTTCACTTTCCCGGGGGAAATGTCGAAATCCCCCGGGAATTTTATCAAAAGCGGTACATGTAATTCTTCAACGTGCAGGGTATGGCCGTGCCCCAACATTCCATGCTCCCAGAATTGCTCACCGTGATCTGAAGTAAAAATAATTAAAGAATTGTTGTACAGCCCCGCTCCTTTCAGTTGGCGAATGATCTCCCCGAAAAATTCGTCCGACAATGCCAGGTTTGCCTTGTAAAGCTCTGAAACATGGACCCTGGCACTAAGGTCTTTGGTCCCCTTTCCCCATTTGACGAAACCGGTGATGGTGGGAGAATAATAGAGGTTGAACGTTTTGTTATTTAGAAAGGGTTTGCTAAAATCGATGAAAGCTTCGTCGTAAGGAGAGGCCGCGATATATGGAGAATGGGGCGGTATGACATGGATATGCAAAAAAAACGCCTCTGTCTCCAGGAATTTTATCCATTTCCGTATCGTATCGTTATAGAAAGGAGAATGTCCGTTAATGTTATCCCTGTCCCGATAATCGAAATATCTCGGTAAACCGTACGAATCGTCAAAAAACGGGTGCCACGTAATCAACTGGGTTACATAGCCGTAGGGTTTAAAAAATATCGGGGGTGTCGGAAATCCTGCGCCCAGGGGCGTGTACTCGGGTGTGCCGGATTTTGTTTTATTTTCCTTTACTCGATGGGTCCGGGGGTACAGGGACGTATAAATGGAAGCAAAGGAGGGTAAGGTCCAGGGAACCGGGGAGTAGCATCCGGTATATATTACGGCATCTTTGGAAAATCGGTCGATATTTGGGGTAAGTTTTTTGTGATACCCGAAGCAATCGACATGATCGGCCCTCAGCGCATCCATGGTGATAAGGACGACATTATATTTCGGTACGGTTTGCCGGGATACAATCCGGGGTTCGCCCCACATTGCCAGGACGGTATAAGGATCGACATCGGCCCGGATGTTAAAGGAAAACGATACCACCTTTCCAGCAAATTCGGATAGATCTACCTCAAAGGCTTTCCACGAGTCATTTGTTGCACTGTTAAGATTCAGGGTTTCAGTAAAGATGATACGTCCATCGGCCTCTTTACCGGGAATGTTTTCGCGAACAAACACCGAGAATGTCACGTCGAGATCGCGCTTTTTTACCCTGGGATGGAAACCCAGGTGAAATTTCAAAAAAGAATTGGAAGGGATAAAACAATTATCAAACTCAACCGCACTCTTCGGCAGTTGAGCGATACCGATTTTTTTATCGCCCGCTAAAGTGAACCTGGAAATATATGCAAGGTGGGTGACTCTACCCTGCGCGCAATCGTTAAAAATATACTCTTTATTCGAATCGCTGTTGAAAGAGATATCGTAAAGCTTAATTGCAATGTCCCCGTGCCGGCCGGATTTAATTATGTCGCCTTTTGTGTCCGTGAATACGAATGCCAATGTATTCCGGCCCAATTCCTGGTATTTGGCGGGAATGTCGAAGGAATAGCTTGTGAGCCCGGCCCCGGGTTTAATAACGATTTTTGCCAGGGGTTTCCAGTTGAGGGAAATTCTTATATCCCGCTGCCGGTTGTCGGGTTTAAAGGGAGCGCACCTCATTGAAACGCTTAAATCCTTTTTCTCAACGATATACAGGTCCAGGAAAGCCCGGTTTTCCCTGGAAACCACGAAATGTTCACGATTTTCGTCCTTCCTCGGGGGGGACCACCCCCTCCCCACATAGCTGCTGCACTTACCGAAATCCCAATAGTCCACGACCTGGAACACTTTTGTTGCCGGCTTTTTTGTGAAATAATGGGAGACAACGGTTTCATCACGTTTCCCGCTGCAACTTAGCATGATGATGCAAAGCATCGGCACCGCGGCCGCCGTCACCTTAAATAGGATCCCTTTACCCCGGTTGTTTATCATGATATATTCTTTCCTCCATTTATTAAATGTTATTTAAGCCCATATTTATTTTTCAGATATAATCGTTTCGATACTGCGCCAAAGAGAATATTATGCTCGAACCTGTATTTAATTAAAAAAGACAGTATCCAGCCGCTTAAAGACGACATCCTCGGAAAAACTGCGTTTAAAAAAATTTACGGCTTCCGCCGACTTTTCCAGCCTGTATGTCTCATTTTCCAGGAGATTTCGGATGTTTTCGGAAAATTCCCGGGGATCATCCGATGTCAGGCACCCGTTACCGATACGGCACTCCATACCCACAACGCCGTAAGACGTGGAAACCACGGGAACACCGAAGGAAAGCGATTCGACCACCTTGATCTTCAGACCGGTCCCCCCCAGGAGCGGACACATGGAGAGACGCGACGACCGGTAATAGTCATCGAGATCGTCGACATACTCCAAAAAGGTCACATTCTTACATTTTTTCTTATACTTATCCAGGAATTTATTGACCTTACCGATAATCACGATTTTGTAAGCGGATTTCAACCGCGGGTATACCTTCTCGAAGAACCAGGCGGCGCCCTCCCGGTTGAAAGGATTATCCGAGGCGGTCAACAGGATGTCCACGCTTTTTTCCACGCCGGGGAAAGAATCGTTCAATGGGAGCATATGGGGGACATAATAAAATTGCGGTTTTTTACAAAACCGCTCGAAAAGACTTTTTTCCTCGGTAGAGATGCACATGACCCTATCGAACATATTGATCCGCCGAATCTCCTCTTCGATCATCTCCCCGATCTTGAAATTCCCCTTTATACTCTCCAACCGGTTCACGGTAACGAAATCCGACAGATCCAGTACGGTGAGGGTGCGCCGCTCACGTTCCCGGAGGGCTTCGGATTCCATTAACCGTCCCCAGTGAACGTAACTCATCAGTATAATATCATATTTGCCCGATTTTAAAAGGGTATCGAACTGACGGCGCAAATCCATGAACGCCAGGTCGGGAAACTCGGTGGGTTTAATTTTTGAAAGTGCCGTCCCCAGCTCCTCCTCCTTTTGTTTACTCTTTTTGTAATCGTTCAAATACAGGTTATTCAACAGCCCTTCGGACTCTCCCTGGGTTTCGGACCACTCATCGACAAAATTTCGGTGGGAAAGCATATCGACGGTGCAATTTCTTGATTGAAGGTATTTTAATAACCGGTAAAACCTGCTGTTAATCCCCATCGTCTTTTTGAAGGGATTGTGAGGGTAAAAGATCAACACCCTTTTTTTTTTATTTATAAGTCCCCGGATTTTTTCTTTAAACCTTTCTTTCACCGGCTGTCCGTCGGTATCCTTCCCCCCGGAGGTAAAGTTAACGATCTCTTTTCTTGCCCGGGTCCATTTTTCATGATTTTCCTTAACAAAATCACGGGCATTTTTACCGATGGTCCTGAAGTCGGAAAAATCAAGGGGCCGCGGATCGTCGAGATCGTATAACAGTCCGTTGACGCCGTGCCGGATATACTCATTCATGGTGGGTTCGTCGGGCGCCGCGACACACATGCCCATTGCCATCGCTTCCAGGAAAGACATGCCGATACCCTCGAACCGCCGGGGAGCGAAAAATATATCGCACTGCGCCATTTTTAAATGAAAATCCTTCTTATTCTCAAACCAATCGGAAAATGTAATTTTATAGTTTTCGATATCCGTCTCCCCCGGTCGAACGAAACGCGCACCGGGATCGAGGGCGGTGTGAATATGAATGCGTTCGAAATCCGCCGTTGAGATCAACCGTTTGATATGTTCCCAGGTAATGTGATCGGTTCGCTGCCAGAAGAACCCCCCGGGTTTTTTAGAATCCCTGTTCATATTGTTTTGCAGCGGCGGAGCAAAATATTGAACATATAAGGATTCGAAACCGAATCTTTCCAGTTTTTCGTGCAAGGTTTTAGAGAAATTTAAAAATCTGGCGTGCCGGTATTTCATCCAGAGGGAATCGCTCACATGCCGGGTGCCGTCGAACAGGGGCACAATCACGATACGTTTGGGATTTAATATTTCCAGTACATCCGGCGGCGGTAATACTTGCAAAAAGATGAGTTTAAAATATTTTTTTTCGGCGATTGAACGGTAATCGGGGGCAGGTCCCCGGTTCCACGAGTAGTCCCAATACATATCGATTTCGAAATGCGGTTTAAAAATATCCGTAAAAAAAGAAAAGGATTTTGTCTTTTTGTGATAGGAATGATCGATCAATGCGATCTTTTCTTTCGTCATCGGTCGGGGGTCGGGGGTCAGGGTGTGTGTTTCACTTTATATAGTATCTATTTTTTAAAAAAGCACATTTGAAATAAGTGCCAATCGCTTACTTCCAGGTTCCATCGGATCACCCTTCCAAGGTACCACTGTTTCTCCTGTCCCAATATTTTTAAAACCACGTTACCGATCCTGGAATGGAATAAGACCTTCCGGGAAAAAGGAAAAACGGCAATGGAGGCCCTTATAAATCTAAAAACCGGCGAAGGCGGTTTTGCCAGGGGTATTTCTTCAAAATATTCACTGAGATTTACTGTTTTTTGATCGTTATGTTTTCTTATCCCGGCAAAGACGGAATAAACATGGACCAGGTCGGTATGTTTTGCAAATTCCTTCCAGAGAGCAAAATCGCCGGCCAATTTATAACCGTCCTTTATTTTTCCCCCTACTTTTTCCCACAGCGACCGTCTCCAAAACGTGGTTTCTTGTTGTATCCAGCTAAAATCATATTTCATAAAGCGTCTATCATAATAGCCTCTATTTATAAATTCTCTCGAATATGCCGGTGTGTTGGAATAATTTACCTGGATGATTCCCCCGTATTGATTATATAACGTCTGCATCCCCGTCACCCAATCGACATCGTTAAATTTTTTAAACACCCGGGCCAGGGTATCGAACGCGTGCGGGATATAAAAATCATCCGAGTTTATCCATGCCATGATCTCCCCGCTTGCCCTGGCAAATCCCTTGTTGACGGCATCATACATCCCTTTGTCCTTCTCTACGAAATACTTGAAATCGATATTATTACACTTCGGGATAAATTTCTTGCTCTTTACTTTCCTGTCCCATTCCCGGAGGATATCCAACACATCCTTACCGGATCCCCCGTCTTGAATAATATATTCAATCTCAAAATCGCCTTCCTGGGATAAAACGCTTTCAATGGTTTCATCCAGGTAGCAACTTCTATTGTAGCTGGGTGTAATAATGGAGATCTTCATTTTACATCCACCCCCTTCGTATCCGTTTAAATATCCGCCTGATTTTTTTTATTCCGGGTACCGGCGGGAGCTTCAATTTATTTTTCGTATCCCGGGGTGAGATAGTATATCCGTATTTTTCCATTTTTTCATTTGCCAACTCTTTTAATATTTCTTTTTCGTTTAAAGGCAAATTTTCTTCTTTTCTTAAGGCGATTTTACCTGAAATCTCTTTGCCGGTATTTTCTTTCCAATATTCCCAGGGATGATAAAAGTTTCCTGCTATTTTTTTATAATTATTCAATTTCTCCTTTTCAAAATCAATGCCGAGGAAATCACACACGTTCTTCATTTCTTTCGCCGGGGAGGCCGCGATGTCCTCCAACCTTACCACCAATATGGAACCGGGTTTATGCCGCATGGATTTCTCGATTTCATCGACACTGCGAAGCCATTCGTTAATGTGTCTTTTAACCGGCCACCGGTTTTCCTCCCGGTCCAGGTTAAAATGCTTTCGTCGAGAAAGGATGGCTTTTTCAGGATGGCGAATGGCATATATTACTTTAGCCGAGGGATAAAATCTAAAGATCACGTCGAGAAATAATTCGTTGAAAGGGGTTTTTTCCATCCACCGGATACGGTCAAGGGAGTTTATATCCACCTGGTTGATCAAATTATCTATTACGATCGTTTCATAGAACATTTTAGGAGACAGGGCATTATCTTTTATCAATTCCCTGGTATGATCTTCGGCATTCTTTGAAAACGGGACCCGTTCCCTGGTTTTAAAAATAATATCGTTAAAAAAAGATTCCCATTTATCCCGGACTTCCCCCAATATTTTATCGTCTTTTACTTTAAGGAGCGGTCGCACCCGGGTAAAAAAATGGGTTTCGTGGAACGAATATATATTCTCCTGGGTTGCCGTCAGGGCCTGGAGCAGGGTGGTCCCGGACCTCGGATACCCGGTGATAAAAATGGGGTCCTGCCGGATAAGTTGTTTGTCATATCCTTCCCATGAATCACTGCCCCTGAAATCGGTATGGTATATTTCCCCGGGCTTCCCGGGTAATCGGTACAACGGTGAATTTTGGGCGACGATAGCCTCCGGGACAGGACTCTGAGATTGCAGGTTGTTCAGGTGAAACGTATAAAATTCCGCGAGCATATTGCCGTTTTTTAATTTCCCCAGGCCGTTCAAATGCTCCAGGATATTTACCAGTTGGTTTTCATTATGCCGGGTATAATCGTCATAGTCTTGCTTCAGCCATATTCTCTCATCGCCGATGTGAAAGGTGAGTCGGCGATTTTCAAATACCTTGAATTTTGTGGAAAACGCCATGAT
>Ga0210082_1000073_pt1 | contig 20418 bp, 19 predicted proteins | sample White_ThreeSqA_D_2_FD_185592 | JGI IMG/M metagenome (GOLD analysis project Ga0210082, IMG submission 185592) | Wetland microbial communities from the San Francisco Bay, California, USA, that impact long-term carbon sequestration -... | ecosystem: Environmental > Aquatic > Marine > Wetlands ... | reverse complement strand
GTGCGGGTATAAAAGACGAATCGATTCAGAATCTCACGCTGACATGAAGCTAATGACAATCATCCTGGCGGCCGGCCAGGGCACGCGTATGCGCTCCCGACGAGCTAAAGTCCTGCACCCGGTCGGCGGCATCCCAGAAATGGCTTGAACCCTGCTGATCCAGGGGAAGGATACGGATTTCGGTACGGTCGTCGGATATCCAGTACCAGTTGCCGTATTGGTCCACGTCCGCTCCCCGCCTGTCTTTTGGACCGAGTATCGGGTCGCTTTCGGTATCGGGGAACCGGAACAACCGGGGAATCAACCTTACCCCGCCGCAGGCGGAATCCCAGGAAAGCCCCTCATGGGAACCCCCTTCGGAATGGCCCAGCCATTCGTCTTCTTTCAAGATCAAATGAAATCGTGTATTGTTAACATCCATTTTTATTCCTACTTACATTCCGCCGGCGCCACGGGGACGGGAAAGATATCTTCGGGTTCGATATCGACACCGGTGCCGGAGGCGGAACCTGAATCGGCCCGCAGTTGGTCCAGGCTTTTGGCCTGGCCGGACTGGACGGAGAGTCCCAGGATGCGGGGCAATTGAAGCCCGTTCATCTCGACGCGGTCCACAGGCCCGCCGTCCTCTTTTGCCAGGAGCACCTCGTTGACCTTGGACACCCCTTCCACCTGGGTCGCTTTTGCCCATATTTCCAGGTTTTCAACGGTTTTCTCCAGGGGCCATCCCTCCCCGTTGAAGCCGCCTTTTAATGCGGACAGGAATTCTTTTACCGCTGCCTTAACGGCCTCTCTTACGGGCGGTACGCTCACCCCGGGCACGACATCGATGCCGATGGATATCCAGATACCCACGTACTCCGGCCCCCGCACGTGGAGCTCGGTGGTTACGAGGCGCCGGGGATTGAGGTAATCGCAAACGGCGTCGAGAAACAACTGGTCCGGTTCCGGGGTGTCGGGGTGCAGGGGATCGTCGGAAGGAATGACCAAAAGGGTGACTACCCCCTGGGAAAGGGTATCCTGTAAGTTAGGGTCGGGGTGAAAGAGGGGCAGGACTTCCACGCGCCCCGGCTCGATGCCGGGGGTGCGCAGGGTGATGGTTTCGAAATCGTCGACGGAGACGAGGCGGTCGCGGTGACGAAGGTAAGCGGAGATGTTTTTCTCGGCGTCGGAGATGGATTCGGTCTCATCGCCCCCCCAGGTGGGGATTTCATTGGTGACCTTAATGCCGTTTGCCAGGGCCGGGCCTTTTTTAACGGCACCGATGCCGACATTACCGGCAATGCCGCCGCCGTAACTGTAAGAGACCCGGATCACGGCGTTCCTGGGCGGCCGCGCGCCGTGCAGGCCGTCGCCGAAGCGAATTTCACCGGACTCCCGGTCCACGGTGTAAACGTTTGCTTTTTCGGGATCGGAGGCGGGAAGCGGTTCGGTGGGCAGGGCGCGGGGCCGGCGTACGGGCACTTCGGAATCGGCGGTCAGGAGGTCGTCCACCCGCGTCCATTGCTCACCGTTAACGGTAAGGGTCACGCTGTCGAGGATAACGGGGGTGTTGGCCAGGGTGACGGCCTGGTCGGGCTCGCCGGTGCCGGTCCCGGGGTTTTCGGAAGGGACATGGACGTACTGTCGGACACGGGACGCATTGATTCCCACCCAACTGAACCGGGCCTTGCTTCCCCCGGTACCGGACAAACCCACGGTGCCGCCGGACCCGTTTTGGGAAACGTCGCTTTTGACCCGGATGCGCACCCAGGTGATCAACCGGTCACGGGTATCGGATTCCTCCAGGGACGGGGGAAAATCACCGGCACCTTCCTCCAACGGTTCCAGGCCTTCCCAAAGTTTAAGGCTGTTCTCCCCGGGGAGGTCGAGGTGAACGATGCCGGGTTCGGTAAGAAGACTACCGGAAGCCCGGGGGTCCAACACCCGGTAAGAACCCGGATTGGGCGGTTTTATATTGGGATTGGGGATGCGGAAGCTCAACTCGGTTTGCGCCTCCCCGGAAACCGATCCGGCGGGCAAGACCTGGCCTTCGGCCCGGGTAAGGGCGGGCAGTATACCCAGTGTGAGGACTTTATCGGCAATTTTTTTTCGCGTCTCCCCTACCACGGAAGCGGAACGCGCCAGCAGCGCGACCCACAGGCTGCCGTCCACGGTGTCGTTGGAGTTGTTGAGGTCCACGACGGGAAGATCGGTGCTGGTGACCGGGGGTTCCAATTGGCGGGTCTGGTAAAAGCGTGTCTGCGTACTGCTCCCTTCTTCCTGGAAACCGGAATAGAGCTGCAGGTATAATTGTTCGGATTCGGCGGATATTTCATCGTTGGAAACGGCTTTTTTATAATAGATTTTGGCCTCGACGGGCAGCACATCGATGCCTTCCATGGTACGAAACGGGACCTGCCCGGCCAGGACCTCGATATCGGAATTAAGGGTGGCGGTCTCCAAAGGACCTTTAAGATTGCTGAAGGTAACGATACCGGAAGCGGCTGCGGCCGGCTGTACGGGGATGTCCAGTAATTTAAGGAATTTGACGCGATTGCGTTCGGGGATCAGGTTGCTCCGGTAAAGAAGACTCTCGGTCATAAACGCGAAGACCTGGAGCAGGGTCACCCCCGGGTCGCTGTCGTTGTAGTTGGTCCACTCGGGATTGTGTACCGGTATCCGGGCCAACGCTTCACTTAATATCTGCCGGTAATTACGGTCGTCTATTTTAGGTATCTCTAACGGCATGTTATACTCCTTATCCTGTTAGTTGCATGGTCAGGTTGATACGGTCCCCGGCGCCGGTGGTGACCAATTTATATTCGATGGTGACCACGGCGGCCCGGGGATCACCGGGATCCGGTTCGACATAAACGGTGGTTAATTTGATCCGGGGCTCCCACCGCTCCAACGCCTGGGTGATATGTTTCTGGATCAACCGGTGAGTGGTGACAATGTTGGGCTCGAAAAGAAACCGCTGCAAACCGCCGCCGAATGAACGCAGCATGACCCGTTCCCCGGGCTCGGTCAGGAGGATAATACGGATACAGTCCCTGATATTCCCCGGTCCCGCCGACCACGCCACCCGGCCGTCACTGCCGATTCGGGGGGGGAACGCAATCCCCTTACCGAATAACCGGCCTTCATTCTTTTTGTTTAAATTCAACATTGTCTACCTTCCTCGTTATATCCTCATGTTCTCACGATTTTTTAGGAAAACAAATTTTAAAAAAGGGCAGCCACCAGAACACGATGTTCAAAAGCGACACGATGATCATTAGCAAAATTAATGCACATATGGTGATGATGGGAATGGAAAGGGAACAGATCATCCCCAGGTTGAACCCGGGTTCCTGCGGTATTTTCCCGTCGTCGAGGTTTCCCAGTGTAACGCCCTGCATCCGTTCGATCTGGTTACGGAGTTTTTTCGAGATCAGGACGGATACATTTTTCTTAAATTTCCTCAGCCCGGCAATACTTGTATCCACGGGCATGGTAATACGCACGGGACGCGCCGGGGCCTCGGGTTCGAAAAAAGAGGCCAGTTGAAATTTGCGCGACGGTTCGCTCACCACGGGCGAATGAATGCCCCGACACTGCGGGCGCTCGTATACACACCGTATTATATAATTGATACCGGTTTCATGTTTGGGAACCCCGGGCACATCGTCGGAAGCGTCGTCCCCGGTTTCTCCTTCATAAACGCCCAGGGCGCCGATGACCAGGGCTTCAAGCTCTCCGTCGATCACCCGGGCCGCGACGGCGGCGGCATCGGCTGCGGTTAAACCGGAAAAGCCGATAATCTCACCCGACGGGTCTTCAATATCGCCGGTAAAGATTTGATCGCTTTCGGCATAAACCGCATCCAGGACGTCGTCCCATTCGTATATCCCGTGGAACGTTTCGGTGTGCAGCCAGTTGAACAACTCCTCTTCACCGCCTGCCTCACCGGGCCAGGTGCTGAGCTTTTGGTCCACGGCATCCCATAAGTCAGGGAGGTGCGCCTGCAAAAATTCGGCAAAGTCGAGCCATATCCACATCAGGATTTCCCGCGCCTCGGCGTCGGACATGGCATCGCTGCCGGTTTTTAAGGCCCTCTCGTTCAACTCTTCGGACGCTTCCAACACGGTGATATCAAATTGGGCTTTGCGGGGATCGGCGAAAGGATCACCGGTGATCAATTGCTGCCGTTCCTGGTCGGATAAAATGTACGGGTTCTTTGCGGCCGGGGCCTGGAAGGTTTCCTTGCTCGCCACGGGGACAAGCCCGGCCAGTAACCGCCGCTGACGGTCACGGTCCTTGAAGTTCATGGCAAAAAGTGGAAACCGCTCTTCATCGGCGGATACGGTCAACGGGGATGTCACTTTCACCCACCCGTAATCCCCCATCCAACCGTACTCATTTTCCTGACCGCTCTCAGTGACCAGCCTGCGCATGACAAAGGAAACGCTCTCTTTGCTCGAGGTATCGAGACATTTATCCGGGAGCCCGGGCTTGCGGCAGGCCAGGCTGGCGGCCACGAGATAAAACCGCCCGTGGGCGGGATGGTAAAGCCGCGGCGGGGTCTCTTCATTGTCCTCATCCCCCACGGGCAACCACCCGGCCGCGGGTTCCTCCCAGGTCTCATGCCGTACGACGTATTGGGTGAGACCGGTGGGGGCGGTGTTCAACTTCGTCTCCAGGTCTTCCATGAAGGTGTCGGAAGCAAACCGCAGTATGGCGGGGCGGTTGAACCGCTTTCTCGCACTGTCCGTATCTCTCAACGCCTCCTCCCACAACGGGGAAGCGGTCTGCCATTGTACTTTTTCGCTTGTCATGTCGATTACCATATGTTTCCCGCCCCGGGGGTGTAGCTGGCACTGACCACGGAATTGGTGATCACGGTGTCGGCCTGTACTACCCCGCTGAATTTGGACATCCCGGCATTGACGGTCACCATCCCGGCGGAAACCTCCACGGAACTGGCATTTACGGTCACCTTTGCCGACGATGTGACGGTGATCCCGCTGCTCTCAAGCTTGATGCTGTTCCCATTGCTGTCCACGATCTCGACAACTCCGGGTCCGTCTTTCAAGGTCATGGACTGACCGCCGGGGGTCTCGAGGGTCAGGGCCTCACTGCCGTTGGTGTCGTCCATGGTCACTTTTACGCCGTTCCGCGAACGGATGGACTTGATGTTGTTCTCACCACCACCGTCCATGCTCTCGGGCGCGGCATCCAGACCGTTCCACAAAGCCCCGACGACATAAGGCCGCCGGGTATCGCCAGCCTCGAAGATCACGAGCACTTCGTCGTCTACATCGGGTATGAACCAACTGCCGCGGTTGTTACCGGCCATCATGGTGGCCAACCGCGCCCAGGCCTCGTAACTGCCGCCCTTACTGTCCGGCGCCCAGGGAAGCTTGACCTTCACCCGCCCCTGACCGTCAGGATCGGAGATGTCCACCACCACGGCCGGGTAAACGCCATAAAATTTCCCACCCGGACCGGTAGGCAAACGACCTTCTGTCGATTCATTGTAATTGTTTATAATCATCTCCGTTTCCCTACATCATTTTTATAGGGTCCACGCGCCGCGTGGTGCCTCCGGCGGCCAGGGGCTCTTTTGAAAAACCGCCCCTGGACCCCACAAAACTTTTTATTATTCATTGTTACAATCCTGGTCGTTCTACACGGAAATAGGTTCGGAAACCGTTTGTTCCGTCAAAGGTGTGACGTGCTTCGGTGACGTAATATTTTCCGTCGAACATGTCACCCAACCCGTTAAGGGTCAATTTCACACCCACGCGAATTCGCCCGTCGCCATCGGTCCACCCCCGGCCGGTAATAAAACGCCGGGCCCTCATCCGGTACTCCGCCTCAGCCAGGTACCGGGCCTCATCGGAATTCTCAGGCACCAAATGCACCACCCGGTCCACACGCTCACCAATGGCGGCCTGTAAAACACGACTCCCACTCTCCCCACCATCCAACTCCTCGGAAAGAACGGAATCCGCGGCCTCGTACTCGATGTTCTCCTTCCCGGAAACATCCCACCCGCCAACCACCAACGACGTACACTGGTTGGCCAAATCGGCGGAAACGGAGAATTCCTTCAACCCCAATGGATATGTCAACGTAATATCCTCCCCACCCCGGCGGCTGTGTTTCTTTGCGGTAAGCGTTCCGTTTTCCAACCATATCTCGGCATCCACGGCACGTGCCCGCTGCCGCAAAAACGCCAGGTCACCCTGGTTCACCTGGGCCAACACCCGGTGCGTGGGACCGTCGATATCCACATCGCTTTGAAGCCCATGGTCCCGGGCCACCTGTTCAAATACCTCACTGTCGGAGATATCCTCGAAAGACCGGCTGCGTCGGGTCATCCGCAAATCCTGGAGCTTATCTTCGGCCATTATCACCAGTTCCGGGGGACGGCCGGCAGGATACTGGGACTCCAGGCCCATGATTCGGCCGTCGAAAACCCGGGCCGCGGTCTCACCTTCACCGGTATCGATGGCAAAAGGCTTACCAAAGTCAAATAACTGCCGGTCGAAATAAAGGAACCCCACCTCGTTTCCCTTCGTACCCCAGTTCCCGAAAGCGGCTTCGCAGCGGTAAAGACCCTCGGTGGTCTCCTCCACAAGGAAACTCAACAAGCCTTCGGAAAGGGCGGGCGTCTTTTTATTATCCACGTAGATGACGGGTCGTGCAGGTACGAAGGACGATACGGTTCCCGGGTTTCCCATTATTCCTCCTTAATCGGCGTGAACCCGTGAGGTTCGCTCGGCCTGGCGTCTCAGGATATCCCGTATATCTTGCGGCGTCATCATCGGTTTCGCCGCCTCCGTGGGTGCGGTTCCTTTCGCTTCGGCTTCCGGTCCCGCCTCCACGACGATCTCAAAATCATTAATAATAACACTCATCGCTGTAATCCTTGCCACTAAGACACGAAGACACAAAGGGTTTTATATTTTTGAAATCGTACCCCCTTCCTTTGTGCCTTTGTGCCTTCGTGGCTAAATTTTTATATGCCATTGATATTCACCAGTACTCCCGGCAGCAGTTGCCGGGGGTTTTCGATATTGTTTGCCAGGGCGATATTTTTCCAATCGTCGGCGCGGCCGGCGTTTCCGGCCATATCCTGAACCGTATCGCCCTCCTTTGCCTGTTCCATGGGCTGGGTGCCCGGTTGGGCCGAAGAACCGTCGGCCCCGGCGGGAGCTTCGGTGGATGGCTCGTTGAATTGGAACTGGATTTCCTGTTGGGCCGCGCCGAGGGTAACCTTTGATCGCAGCGGCTTGCCGTCTTCGGAAAAGAACTCCAGGCTTTCATCCATGGAATCCACGATACCGTCGAACAAAAACGTTCCCCATACGAACCGGAGGCCCGGTGGAATAAACTTATCGCCTTCCGGTTTGGGAGTTATAAAATAAATAACCTCCTTTGTAAGATTTCGTACATCGCCTTTAGGGTCTTCACCTTTCCCGTTCCACGGGACCGTGACATCGAACCACAGTTCCAGCGAGAGTTTCGTGGCGCCTTTGCCGACGTATTGTTTCCCCGACCCTCCACCCTGGTCACCCCCGGCCAGTTGGTTGGAGAAAGTGACTTTCAGGGTCTGGGGATTGAATTGGACTTCGACGATATGTTTCCCTGTTTCGCTGACCTGGTTGTTCTCATCCCACTGGATTTCTTTCAGCTTCGCTTTAGTCAATTGAGCCGGTTGAGGCATGGTGTCTCCTTAATTTTTAACTCCCCGGCCTGATCCGCATCATCTCATATGCTATTTGCATCTCTTCGATGGCCAGCAGGCCGTCCTTGGCCGCCAATGCGGGGGCCTTGAGCTTTACCGGCAGACAGCCGGTCAATTCGAAACGCACCTGTTCCGTTTTACCGTCCGCCGCCATCATCACCACCTGGCCGTCGGCACGTTTTCCCCAATGGTCCTTTTGCAGTACTTTCTCGAACCATTTCCATAGATCGAGGGTGGATGTCATCCCGCGTTTTAATGTCAGTTGCCCGTAATTGACCGGCCCGACCAGGTGAATGGGTTGATTGTTGTTTCCCCCTTCCCGGATGGTTTTCAGTTCCATGGTCATTTCCAGGCCGTCGCAGTCGGAAAAGGAGGCGCTGCACAGGTAATCGCCCTCGCCCTCCAGGTTCAATTCCACCTTGAAATTAAAGGTAGTGAACGGCGGCGTAACGGGTTCGTTGGAACGGGATGTATCCGCCATCAGGCCACCTCCGTAATGGATAACCCCTGGTCGTGGGTCTGGACCAGCCGCACCGTAATAAACGTCATGGGCAGTGACGGCGCCACTTTCAGTTCAACGATAAACCGGCCCCGTTCCAGGTTGTCCGATGTGTTGACCGATGAATCGGTCACCACCTGGAACGACGTCTCCGGGCTGTCCCCGGCAAAAGCGCCCCGGGTGTACATCTTTCCCAATAAGCGCTCGAACCGGTATTGGACCCGCCGGCGGAAATCGGGGGTATTGGGCTGGAACACGTATGTCATGCCTTCCCGCAACGCCAGCCGCCGCAGCAGGATCATCAGCCGCCTCACGTTAATGGGCTGCAGCGCACTTTCGGCACTGAGGGTATCGGCGCTGAGCACCAAATACCCACGCGGGTCGTCGTTGATGATATTGACCTGTTCGCGGTACAATTGTTCCCGGTAACCCGGGCGAATCGACGGGGTCAACGCGGTAACGCCCTGGAAGGGTTCGTTGGCCGGGGCGATCCATGCGCCGCGGTTCAATGCCCGGGCGGCAACGGTCCCGCACACCACCCCGTCGGGCGGTACATACCGCACGACATTGTCACCGGGGGAGGCCACTTTACCGGACTCGATTCCCATTAACACCCACGGGTGATACAGGGCACCGAAACTCAGCATCTTATCATCACTGCTTTCGGTGCCTGTCCCCAAAACGTTACCCAAAACGTTACCCAAAACGTTCACGTGGCTCAATGCGTCCTCTTCCTTGTAATGACGGGGAAGGGTTAATATTGCAAGGATATCGCCGCGCGCCGCGCAAAAACGCAGCACGGCCCGCTGCACATCCAGCAGTCCTTCATCCGAATAGTCATTCACCGGGTTTAACAACCACTCCACCGTACCCGGATTGGCCAACCGCCGGGTATTGGACCAGGCGGTCAATGCCGGGCCTTCGGCCCGGACACGGTAATAATAGACCCGGTCCTCATCGGTGCGATAAGCCAACGAAAAGGAGGTATCCATACCCTCATAAACGACAACACCGCCGAAGAACACCGGGTCTTCCGATTCTTCCAGCACATACCCGTCCACACCCGCGATCCCGGTCCATTTTAACGCATACGATTCATCGCCCGGTGGTCCCTGGGAAACCAATTGCAATACGGGTACGGTCAATTGCGGCCGGGTACAGGCATCGAACTCCTCGTCGGGCAGCATCACGTCCAGCGTATTGGACCAGGGACTCAACCGTTCGCCCGATTTCGCGTACACCCTGTAAAAATACCTCCCGGTACACCCGGTACAGGAGACCACGGGCACGGATGTCTTCGGGCCGGTGTATATGGTAACGGGATCGAGGAAAAGGGGTTCTTCGGATTCCTGGAGAGTATAAAGGGCACCCTCGATCACGGATGTCCATTTTAAAAGCACAGCGCCTTCGGGTTCCTTCGGCGGTTCCCCGGTTTGCAGCAGCGGCGCGTCCAACCATTGGACCTGTTCTTTCATCTGGGGTTTCCATTCCCGGTGTACGACATCGGGAACGGCGAGCACGGTGACTTCCTCCAGGGGTAAAAGGGAATGAATACCTTCCAGGTTTTTTTCTTCGATGTAGTACTTATGATTGGCTTCCCCCAAAAGAGCGCCGGTACCCACGTCACCCAGGTCGGGGTCGATGAAAAGCGACGTATCGAAGGTTTCCAACCCGTCCCTCACCAGGGCATTGTCCGCGGTTATATTACCCACGGCACCGCCGGTGACATCCCGGTCCGGCACATTGGCCATATCCGCGGGCAGGTAAAGGTCGGAAGGATTGGGCGGACCGGCCAGCGGGAACCGCGGCTCGGCGGCCTCGGATTCCAGTTCCCCGGCCCGGGTCTCGGCACCGGTTTTCAGGTCGAAGAGATCACGGTCCCGGGGTAACCCGGCCCAGAAACGGGGATGCTTACGGTAGAACCCCAACCGGCGCATGCGCGCGGTTACGGTTTCGCCGTCCCATACGAGGATGTCGAAGGTCAGGCGAAGGGCGGGATGGGTCTCGGGGGGAGAAGATATCGACTTTTCGTTCCATTTACCGACACCGGCGGGTTCGGCCAACGGAGTGAGTGTATTGTCTTCCTTTAATACGAACCAATACCCCGATTTTCCCCGGATACGCCGGACCACCCCGTTTTCGCCGGGGGTTTGCGAATCGGTTTGCACACCGACGGAGTCCACGGCCAGGAAGAGCACCAGGTATATGTCGTCGAAATCCCCGTCCACGCGCACCAGGTCGCCGGCCTCCACCTGTCCCGGTATGAACGGCGAAAGCAGTTCAAGGGAATAGTTCGACTCGCCGCACCGGAACATCGTTACCTTAAACGTGTTACGGTTCAACACGGTTCCCACCCGGAGGGAATCGGACCAACTGCCCGGGGACCGGGAAAATAAGGGGACAGGCCCGGTATTTTCAGTGTCTACCAGCCCGGGAAGCATAAACCGGTTGGTAAAGGCACCTTCGCCCGCCACCCGCACCACCCGGCAGCGTTTGCCGCCGTTTTTGAAAAAGGCTTCCACCGCCGGGGCCAGGTAAGCATACTGTTGTTTCCCGGTCTCACCATCCCGCGCCAGGGGCAAGTCGTTCCCGAATATGTCCCGGAACCTCGCCATGTCTTCGACAGGCACGGGAATATGCAGCGGCCCGGAAGCGGCAAACCCCACGAAGGCGGTAATGTCCATGCGAGGAAGCGCTTCCCCGGGCGCGGGCGGCTCCACTTTAAAACGGATACCCGGAAACCGGCGATCCCGGTTCTTCATTCTATACATTTTACCCCGTCACTCCATTTCTCCAACACGCCATCTTGCCTATTCCACATCAATCCTTTCACAGGCGATTACCAGTTCCTCCATGGCCACATCGTTGCCCTTGGCATTGAAGGCCGGACCGGTATATTTGATGGGCCTGGCATTGGTCAGTTTCCATGACTGTACAGTGGTGGTACGGTCCTCACTCCGCAGTTGGATTTTTACGGTCCGCAGCGAATCCTGGGAACCGCCGCGCACGGCGTCCAACCACTCGTATAGATCAAGGGAACCGATGACGCCACGCTTACACGTAACATCCGGGACTTTATACGTACCGGTGATCTTACGGGGGGCATTGTCCTTCTCATTGCCCACACGGTACTCGGCAACGTTTATTTCCATGCCCAACCCACTGACCTCCTGGAATCCGGCCTGGGGACTTTCGGTGTCCCCGGTACCCAGGTCCACCCAATAATTAAACTGGCTGTAAGGCCTCTCTCTAAATTCTGCCATTTGTAAATCTCCTTAAATTTTAGCCACTAAGACACGAAGGCACAAAGGATTTTAAAAAAAATGTTTCCTTTGTGATTCTTAGTGTTTTGGTGCCTTCGTGGCTAATCTTTTCATTTTTTCCGGTCCGCGGTCCATTGGCCGATGCGGAAGATCACGAACTCCGCCGGGCGCACCGGGGCCACACCGATCAAACAGATCAACCGGCCGTTGTCGATATCGTTCTGTGTCATGGTCGAACGGTCACAGCGTACAAAATACGCCTCTTTGGGATCGTCGCCCATCAGGTGATTGGATTTCCATTCGTTGTACAGGAAATCCTCCACGGTACTGCGGACATTGGCCCACAACGGCGTGCTGTTGTTCTCGAAGACCACCCACTGCGTGTGCTTCTCGATGGAACGTTCCAGGTAAGCAAAGTAACGGCGCAAATTCACGTACTTCCACTCCGGGTCCGACGTGATGGTTCGTGCGCCCCATAACCGGTAACCGCGGCCCTCGAAAAACCGGAAACAATTCACCCCTTCAGGATTCAATACCTCCTGCTGGGCTTTGTTCAACGTCGTCTCAAACCCGATGGACATACGCACCACCTCGTTGGCCGGGGCTTTATGAACACCGTATTCGACATCGTTCCGCGCGTAAATCCCGGACACAAAACCGCTGGGCGGCAGGTTTAATTCCTCCTCGGTCACCGGGTCCATTACCGTAACCCACGGGTAATACAGGGCCGCATACTTGGAATCCAGCTTCCCGCGGTAAGAGCGTACTTCGGAAACCAACTGACCGTCCACGGAATCCAATACGCCGATACGGTAACGCATCTTTTCACAATGCGAGATAAGGAACCGCACCGTGGCCGCCCTCACGGCCTCCCCGTAGTCACTGGAACTCGAACCCGGGGCGGCAACAATGGAAATGTCTTCCAGGTCCTCGAACGCCGTTAATCCGCTCTTCAACCCATCGGCATCTTCATCGCCCTCGAAATCCGACGAACCCGGCCGCGCACCGTCTTCACCTCCCTTCAATTCCACCCGGAAGGTCATATCCGATGCGGTGGAGGCCGAATCGTTCAGTATCCCCGGCCAGAATTCCGTGGGTGAACCCACGGGATTGTTCAGTTGATCCAACAGCACCGCGGCAATATCCGCCCCGTTTCCCAGGCTGTCGGCCTTGAACACCAGGGGCACGAAAAGTGCCGTGGACCGGCTCGCGGGTTCGGCGGCAAAGACTTTTGTCAACGCATTCTTGTGGTCCGGGTGAAATGTCAGGTCTTCCCAACTGCTATCCCCGGAAAATTCACCCAATGCGCCCATGGAAACAGTAACGGTCAGGACACGTACCTCCACGGTATCATCGGTAAATCCCGATACCAACACCAGGGGCTCGCTCTGATCCGCGTCGTCCTCCCTTAACCGGTAGGTCCACCGGTTCTCGGGTTCCTCGAAGTATTTTTCCAACCAATACAGTTTCCCGGGTTGTCCCGGCGGCGAGGCAAAGGGAGAAACGGGATCGGTTACCCATACGGTGTCATAATTGGACGCACCCCTCAATTCAAATACACTGCCGTCGGTGTCCAGGATATTCTGGCTCAATTTAAAGGCAAAGGTCACCACCACGTTGCCGGCTTTCCCGGGATACCGGGCCTGTACCTCCACGGTGTCGGCAGGCGAGACGGGCGAGGTACTCCCGGCGATGGTCCGGCTCGCACTTTTACCGCTGTCACATATCCGCGACACGTAAAGCCGTTTGCCTCCCTCCTCGAAAAATGCCCGCACGGCATGGGCAAGGTAATTATGGGTGGCGCCGCTGTCATCGCTGAAATTAAGCCTGTCCAACCCACCGTATATTCGCTCGAAATCCGCAAACCCGGTGAGAAGCTCAGGCTCTCCTACAATGGGACCGAAACGGGCGGGACCCACAAACCCCGCCGTACTGGTACTAACGCCCTCGATGGTCTTGGAGCGATAGCTTGTCTCTTCTACATATACCCCTGGGGCTAGATATTCTGGCATTTAAAACCTCCTTAATCTAAATAGAACCCACGGAACACACGGAAAACACGGAACACACAGGAATCGTTTATCCGTGTAAATCCGTGTAAATTCGTGGCTGATTTTTTCATCATTATTCATTTATATTTTATCTATATTTTATCGATCCACAACTCGGATCTATCCACGCCTTCGGTGGTTAATATCAATGCCTCACCGAAGGTCAACACCGTGGACCACTGGTTTACAAACGTACCCGACTCGGTCCATATCCCACCGGCCGACTGGGCCAATATACTCTCCAATAAGGGAATTCGGTCCTCCATGGCCGTATTGGCGGGATAGGTTAAGGTTCCGGGTGCATAATGCACCTGTATTGTTAATTGCCACTCCTGCCGGTCCAACGGGATGGCGGGACTCGCCGGCGAGGACTGCGAAAGGGTAACCTCCATGTCCGGGTACGGGAATAGGATGGAAATACATCCCCTCTCATCCGAAATCCCATACCATTTCCCCATGTCCTCACCCCCGTTACTTTCCACATCCACCTCCAAAACGGCGTAAGCCGCGGGTTCACCGGTGGCCTTCTCGATCAACGCGGCATGGATGACGGCCAGCCCGGGGGTGACGGTCCGGGTGGGCGCGGAGAACAAATAAAAACCCGGCGGGTTCGGCGAACCGGGAGAACTGCCGGGAAGCGCGGTGTCGTCGCTGAGATATAACCCGCTGTAATTCAACGGCAAATCCGCCTGGAATACCGTGGGCAAATACCGGTTCAATTTGTCCCTGACTTCGATGTAAAACGACCGGGGGCCCCCACTCCCTTCATCGAATTCCACGGCACGCATGCCCGGCAGCCCCTGGAAAGCGTAAACCCCGGAAGCGGTACGAAACGCTCTTTTTACGGTCTTTACGGCGCCTGCCCCCAAAACGGGATAAGCGTTCACCACCAGGTTATCCCTAACCTGTCCGTCGGATACGAGGTCCCAGAACCGGATACCCAGCGCGGTGACGGTACTTTGATATTCAGTCATGAACGTGTTTCTCCTTCATGTTCCACCCCCTCATCCATCACCTCATCCCTCCATTTGCGTGTCAAACCCGAACCGGCGTTCCCGGACGGCAAATCCTTCCTCCGCCCGGTGGGATTCGATCCGGACGTTGCGGGCAACATAGGGGACGGACAACTGGTATTTCTTTTCCAACATGTCGCTCCATATGCTTATCATCTCATCGTTTTTCAGCTCGCCGATAGTTATTTCAAGGGTCTCGTCCGGTTGGAACACGCCGGGGTCCAGACCGTTCAATAATCCTGACGGCAGGATGGGAGTGTCTTCCATGGTGCGCATCATCCACCCCGCAATGGTGTGCTGCAGGGACGCATCTTTGGCCCAGGCGGTCAACAGGAAATGTAAATCCAGGGGTAACCGGGTCTGGAGCCGCTGCCCCCCGGGTCCGAGACGGCCGCCCGGTGTACGGTGAGAGGAGTTGATAAAAATACGGTAAAGGAAAAGCGAGACACCGGCGGTCATGGGGTTTACAAAATCATCCGCCCGGTATACTTTGAACTGGAGGGTATTGTCGAAATCATCCTCGCTGTAATTGCTCTCCAGAACACTTAATATACCTTCGCAGGCAACTTTGACGGCACGAAAATCAGCCATATTAATAGCTCCTCAACGGAGTGTTATTAATGCCCGTTCGATATACCAATTCTACGTCTTCTACGTACACATTTTCTCCTTTTAAATCTGAGTATGAATGAACGAAGGGTATGCAAAACGGATGCCAACTTCCCGCCGGTGCCCGGAAATCATCACTAATAAAGGATTTGTATTTTTAAGGAAATCAAAACTATACCATCGGCGTCACATTTTTATGACGCAAATCCGGGCCCGTCCTTCAACGGGTTCGAATAATCTGATTTCAAACAACGGCCCACAAAACCGTTCTCTTCCTTCCAATCCCCCCCCGGGGACCGTCACGTTTTTGTGACTGTCCCATGAAAAGAAGTACCTAAAGTTCAGGAGCGCCTCCACAACTAAAGATATTCAGGCACTTCCATTGACACTCTCCCTCCAAAATGGTAAAGTAGTACCTTAAGAGTTATATTTCGCGATATCTCATTTTGGAGGAAATGGTAATGAAACGAAAGTATGGTTTATTATTCGTTGTACTGATGGTTATGGGGTTGCTGTCCCCCCTGGATGTTTCGGGCCAGGGGTGTGGACCGAACTGTCCGGTGTGTTCCGGCGGGTCCACGGGGAAAGCAATGGATGGTGGAAGTTTTTTATTAACGGGTATGTACATCCCCGGCGGCGAGGAAGAGACCGGGGTATTCAAGCTGCGTTACGGAATATTTTCGTGGTTGGACGCGGGGATCGGTTATACCGTAAAGGCGGAGAAGCTTATCTGGAGTTTACGGGTACAGGCGATTTCGGAAGATGAGGATGGGTGGCGGCCGGGTCTCCTGGTGGGTACGGGGAGCGTGCAGATCGGCGGCAGCGATCAATCGCTTTACCTGATGTTATCAAAATCCCGTGAGTTCAGCGAAGCGATTGCCGTCCGGGTTTCCGCCGGGCTGGCGACGCTGATGCCGGATTTGGATCGGTTATACGGCCTGGCCGGTTTAACGGTGACGTTCTCTGAAAAATACAGTGCGTTTATTAATTATGACGGTCGGACTCTTCACCCCGGAGTGTCATGGGTTCCGCTGGATTGGTTAACGTTATCCGCGCTGCTGATCGAGGGCCGTGACATTGCCTTTTCCGCGGGAATCCGCTGGAATTTGAAATAAAGTTATCCGTCATATAATCTCCTCTTTAAGTGGCAGTTATTGTAAAAGATTTTATTGGTAAAATCTTTTACAATAACAAAAAAAATTAAAGGAGAATAAACATGAAACAAAAAAGTATAGCTTTAACGATGATCGTTTTCGTAACGGCAGGTATCTGGTCATTACTTCCCGCCTTTTGCGAAGGCGCCGGAGGTAACACCGAAGACGATAACCAATGTTACGAAATTAAGTACGAGGTACCCCTGGTACCGCAGCAGACCCCCATGTCCTGCTGGGCGGCGAGTTTTGCCATGCTCATCGCATGGCGCGACGGCATGCCCATGGAACCCGCAAAAATTGCCGAACCCCTGGGTTATAAAAAAAAGTATGACAAAGACGGGCTTGAACGGGAAGACACCGCCGTTATTAACCATTGGGAACTCCAGGCGGGAGAACCGATGTGTTACTCACTAAAGGCATTCAAAGATTTGATCGAGACCTATGGTCCACTCTGGGTAGCCACCAACAGGCTCAGCCCGCATGCCCGTGTGATAACCGGCATGACCTGGGACGGCACCGTGGAAAACACGAGGGTAAACATTTACAGGCCCCCCCCGCCGGGGGGGGTGCTGCAATACGACGGTGTCCCCTGGCGGCTGCTCCCTGTACCCAATTGGAATGTTCTATCATTGGCCGTCCATAAAAAAACCGGAACGGTGCTTTACTCCCGTGATAAAAGTCAACCGCCCACCAAAAGGCAGCAGACGTTATTGCCGTTTAAAAAAGCAGCCTCAAATCCGTCTCATTCGGCTGCCGGGGCCTATATCCGGTCCATCATTATTACGGCGGCGAAGGTCTCGACGGCCTGCCATAAATGTCCGATGCGTAGGTTTTCGTTCGACTGGTGCTGGTTGTTGTCGTAATTCACCACCGGGATACCGATGATGGGTACCTTCAACGTATTCTCAAAAACATAAATGGGAAGGGAACCGCCCAACGACGGTATCGATACGGGCGTGCGCTCGGAATAACCGGTAAGTGCGTTAATCAGACTCACGGAAACAGGCAGGTCCATGGAAGTCCGGGACGCCCGGTACCCCTTTTCCGACCGTTCCACTTTTGCAATATAAGGATATCTTGCCCGTACTTCCGGGCCGGGGTCGGTAGAAACCACATGGTATCCCCGCGACTTGATGTGCTCGATGACCTTTTGTACCATATCGCGCGGGTCATTGCCTTTGGTCAACCGGATGTCGATGGAAGCGGTGGCTGTCGAGGGTATAATGGTACGGGCCTGTTTGCCCACCCACCCGCTCTCAAGTCCATTTACATTCAGGGAGGGATAAAGTATGGCTTCCATGAGGCTTTTATAATGCTCTTCCGGGGAGGAAAACCCGAAGAGTTTTTTAAGGTGCTCTTCATAAGAAGGAATGGCACTTAATGCCTTTTTTTCGCGATCACTCAAGGGAACCACGGTGTCGTAGAAACCTTTTACCGTTACTTTCCCGCTCTCATCTTTCATCGAGGCCAGCAGCGTCGCCAGTCTCATGGCGGGATTGGGCGCCCAGTTGCCGTAATGGCCGCTGTGAAGGCTGGTGTTGGGACCGTAAACGGTTATGGAAATCGAAGTAATGCCTCTTACGCCGTAAAAAAACGTGGGATCGCCGGAATAATAGGCGGGACCGTCGCACATGAACAACACATCGCATTTAAGCAAATCTTTGTGCTTTTCCAAAAACAGGGCCAGGTTGGGCGAGCCGGCTTCCTCCTCGCCTTCGAGGATGAATTTGAGATTGTTTTTCATCGGGAGACCCGTTTCCTTCAAGGCATCGACGGCGGTGAGCAAAGCAATTACGGGCGCTTTATCGTCACTCGAACTTCGGGCGTAAATGCGCCACTCGTCATTGAACGGTTTCCCCGGCGGCGGCAGGGGCACGGGTTTGGGGGTGACGGCCCCGGCTTCCAGCTTCCCGGGTCTCAGGACGGGTTTGAAGGGCCGGGAATCCGTCCATCCGGACGGGTCCACGGGTTGACCGTCGTAATGGACATAGAACATCAGTGTGGGGGCGGAAGGATCGGCGTTTAATTCCCCGTATACCACCGGGTTTCCTTCGGTTTCCAGGATCCGGGTCCGGATGCCCCGTTTTTCCATCATGTTTTTAATGAAGACCGCATTCTTTCGGATATTTTCAGCGTCGTGGGAGACATTGGGGATGGAAAGCAGCTCGAAAAATTCATCTATGACGGCATGTTCATGGGCCTCCCGGAAATTCCTGACACCGAAGAGGAGTTTCTTTTTGTTCACGGTTTGCCCGATCAGGCCCATGGATATGAAACACAGCGATAAAATAGTGATAAAGGCGATGCGTCGTCTCATTTCTTCCTCCGTTTAAAATGGCGTGGTTATACATTTTACCATAAATTTAGAAAAAGGGCAGGTTAAAAATGGAATTCCCGGGCATATCGTCAAAATGAATCGATACCGCGAGAGCTTTTTTTCGGATTTGTCCGGGGCAAAACGGAACTGAAAAACCGTTTTTGACCATATGTCCGGGCATGGACAAATACTGAAAAACCGGTTTCGAGTACCGGACCCGTCGAGGACAACAGGCAGGACGTCCTGAATTATAATCAGGGACTTTGAGATTCCCACACCCCAATCACCTCACTGTCCAGGGAAAATCCCGGTCTAAGTAAATAGTCTTATTCTGCAAAATGAGAAATTTTTCCCGGTGACAACTCCGGCTTTTTTATACATAATATAAGCAAAAGAAAGATTAAATAAAAGTTAAAGGAGCGTTCGATGGACCTTAAAAGAATTACAACAAGACAACTCCTTGAAAGAAAATTAGGCGCTGTAAAAGCGGCAATTTTCATAAACGGGCTCAAGAATATTTACCGGAACGCCAAATATCACGGCGACTACTACGACGACACAGCGATGAGGAACTTATCGATCACCTCGATCGCCAACGGGAGGTAACGATCATGTCGGGAACCAATTATAGATTAGATGAAGTTTCACCGGGGGAAACAGTACGCCGCGGCGAGGGAATTATCGGAAACCGGATGCCCTACAGGGCCAAAAGAGTTACCCATGAAACGGATGCAGTAATTCAGGGTAAAGCCGATATTAAATCGATGGCGTTTTCTCCGACCAAAAAAGGCACCCACGATTTTTTCAACCAGGTCATCCTTTATGCCGATATTATTTCAGAAGACCTTTTGTTGTGGGTAAAAGAGAACCTGGCGCTTCACGGCCGCCTGCTCCAGGTCTATACGGACTTAAACCACGCATACCGGTATCACCCGGATAATGAAAAAACATTTACTAAATTTATCGCTCCTTCCCATTATTATTCCGGTTACTACCAGGATTTCGGAGAGGACGGCGTTATAATGCTTCGCCCTGTCGGGACTTATTCCGCGGGCCGCGGAAACGGGCCCACCATCAACCTGGTAAAGACCCAGCAAGGTCTCACACTTTCAGCCGCGAATCTTTTCGGTAGTCGAGAGCGCGCCCACACGATTTGTATCGATAGGGACAAGGGAGATGCACTGCAATTGCACGTTTTATTGATCAATCTTTCCAATAAGAACAACCTCATCGACGACCTGATGGATGCCCCGATATTGCCTTATGTGAGCAGCCTGTGCCGGTGGGGAAACGGATGTACCAACTGCAAGGAACTGGAAACGGCAATCGTCGACGGGGAAGGAAAGGTGAAAACATGCTGGAACGGCGGTCCGGTAGGAAAAGTCGGTATGTCCACGCCCGAAATACACGATAGTATAAAAAATATACGCCGGGAAAAGGAAAGAAGTCGAGGATGCAGGGCCTGTACGAAAAATACGGTCTGCTCCGGGTGTATTTTCCCGGGGCCATTGTCCGAAGGCGAATACTGTCATCTGAAACACGCATTCGATACGGAAACGGTGGCCCGGGTCATACGGCACCTTGACATTCTTAAAGAATTATAACGGATTACGGATTCGTCCCACCGTTTCACCGAGGTAGTAGGGAGGTAAAATCCCTCCTTACCTCCCTACCGCCTCCCCCCCGCGGCCCCGCGGCCCCGCGGCGCGGGGACCCTCTTGTAGAACAGAACCGGAAGGATGTTGCTATAATTTATGTCCGGTAATTGTGTTTCGCGGCTATCAAAAGGGTGTGTCCT
>Ga0210082_1000072_pt1 | contig 20643 bp, 16 predicted proteins | sample White_ThreeSqA_D_2_FD_185592 | JGI IMG/M metagenome (GOLD analysis project Ga0210082, IMG submission 185592) | Wetland microbial communities from the San Francisco Bay, California, USA, that impact long-term carbon sequestration -... | ecosystem: Environmental > Aquatic > Marine > Wetlands ... | reverse complement strand
CACAGACTTACACGGATTTTCACGGACTTACACAATCCGGTGAAGAAATGAGATAAACATGAAAAAACAATTTATCTGGGTATTGGCGATGGTACTGTTGGTGGTTGGAAGTTTCGGGGACTTGTTCGCCGACGAGAAAAAGCCCCGGTTTTATATAAAGCTGACGGGAAACGGTTCCTTTTCTTCCGCCGGGGATTTCGGCGATTTTATCACTCGAAAGGAAGCGTTTTTCGCGGATTTTGCCGCCGACTCCCGTTACACCGTCACCCTGACAAAGCAGCCCTTTTTCCGGGGATTCGGAGGGGAGATGGGCATCGAAGTGAAAAAGCACGCCGTGGGGATCAGTGCCGGGTATATGGCGAAAAAATTTACCGTGGACTACCGTTACGCCGCGGACAATTCCAACTATGAGAGCAGTTATACCTGGGAATATGAATTTTCAGCGGTCCCCATCTTCCTGTTCATTCATTATAAATTAGTGGACAGCCGCTTTATCAAGGCGTTTCTCACCCTTGGGGAAGGTGTTTACCTGGCCACGTACAGGGACAACCGGGCGGCCACCTTTGAAAACGCGCAACTAACGTTCATCAACAGCGGTATCAGGGCGAGAAAGGCCCAACTGGGATTCCATGCGGGCATCTCCGTGGATTTTAATATCTCGCGGAACCTGGCGCTCTCACTCGATGCGGGCTACCGGCTGAGCAAGTTCGAAAACATGAACGCCACCGGTTCTTATGAAGATGATAACCAGGACGTACCCCTGGAAGGTGTTTTGCACTACAAGTATTTCAATGTCGAGGGAGAAACCGGGGATGCGGAATTCGGTATCGATGCGTCCAAACCCCCGCGGAATAAATGGGAAGACCTCCCCGCCGTATTGAACCTGAACGGCTTCTCCGTTTCCATGGGCCTGAAGATCATCTTTTAACGGATCATCTTTTCATGGATAGACAGGTCCTTATTACCGGGGCATCGGGGTTGTTGGGAAAAGCCCTGGTCCGGCGGTTTTTAAAAGAGGGTTTTGTCGTATATGCACAGTACCACAAAAACCTGCCGGGCGACCGGGACTTGAACACGGGAAAATGCCTGTGGCTCCGGGCGGATTTTTCATCCTTCGACAGTATCCGGGATTTCCTGGTGGAAAACAGCCTGCGATTTAAGCGCTGCCGCTGTCTTATCAATAATTACGGTCCCATTACCGACAAAGCCGTCACGGACCTGACCGCCGATGATTTTCTCTCCGATTTTTATAATAATGTGATCCCGGCGTTCGAGATCACGAATTTTTTCATCAAACATACCGACCTTGAATCCGTGGTCAACATCGGGTTTGGAGATGTGGGCCGGGTTAAACCCTATAAACGGATACTGACCTATGCGGCGGCGAAAAATGCGCTTCAACTCATGACCGAATCCTTTGCCGCCCGGTACGGTGCCGTACGTTTCCACATGGTTTCCCCCACCACCCTGACCGGCGCAAACGTGATATCCCAAAAAGGCGAACATGTTTCCCCCGAATCCGTGGCCGGGGAAGTCTTCGATGTTATGACGAAAGGCATGCCGGGATAGGTTAGGTCCCGGCCCTTATATTTTCTCCCAGGGCATCGGTTTTCCAGCTCAGGAGGTCCCGGACTTCCACCAGGATGTTATAATTTCCTTTTTTAAGAAGTGGGACCCTGGTTCGGAACATGGCTTCGCTTTTTTCGGACCGGTATAATTTCCTGGTTTTCCAGACCACATCGGAATTGGCATCCATGATCGTGACCCTGGCTTCGATCTTCCCGGCTTCCATGTCGTCGGGGCGGTTCAGGCTGATGGTTTTCATATTGGTTACTTTTACCGACAGGGTGTCGTTTTCGAGTGCGATAGCCCCGATTTTAATTTGCGGATTATACCGGTGCAGCTTTGCCAGGATTTTTTTAAAAAACCGGGGTTTTCTCCGGTTATCATAGACAAGCCGGTAGTTTAAATCGGAGTTTACCACCACTCGAATCGTGGTGTCCCGGGGTTCGTTTTCCAACGGGACATAGGTCAGCATATAGTAGACATCTTCTTTGGCATAGATTTTATCGACAAATGTATCGGCATCACTGGAATGGACGAGACTTCCGCCCGTGAGGCGGGCGATTTGCCGCAGGATACTCTCCGAATCGGTGGATACGGGACCGTACTCGAATTGCTCCATGAAATTTGCCTTGATGGGTTTTCTTAAGAGAGTGTGGACCGTGGCGCCGGAATTGACGAAGAGTTTGCTGATGTTGTCCACCATCCATTTATCCACATCGTCCAGCCGCGGCAGGTAATCCATGACCAACTGTTTCATCCGGACATTCCCGGTGTCCTGTCCGCTGGCAGTGGACTGGGCGGTAAATGTATTAATGGCGTTTTGGATCCGGCCGTGGAGTTTGAACCGCGGGAATATCCCCACCTGGAAAAAATTCAGGACCCATTTTTCGGCATCCTGTGTCCCCAGGTATTCCGCTATTTTTATATACTGTTCTTTTGCTATATCGAAGTATCCCTGCTTGAATTCTTCAAAGGTAAGGATATAGTCCCGGAAGAAATCCCGGAACACTTCATAAGGAAATTCTCCCGGGTCCCTGACAACCGTATTCGACAAATTCAAGAGAAAGTTATCCCCCAGGGTTTTTAATTCAAGCTCGATATGCGAAGTGTTTAGTTTGAGTTTCAGGGCTTCCCGCTGAAGGGTTTGCAAAACTCTTTTTTTTTGCATCCCGGCGTCGTCGACAATGGTCTCCGGGAGAAAGTAATTATTGGATATCGCCAGGAAACGGTCTTCGGGACGTAATATCCTCTCGAAAATGATATCCACATCCTTTTCAAGGTCCCGGTTGTAGTCGCTGACGTTGAATATCAGTACGAAGAGCCGTGAAGGGGGCCGGTCGTCCCGGTCCCGGGCGGTGGAAGCCCGGGGAGCCGGGGGTGGGGAACTTAATTTTTTCCTGATTTCAAAAAAACCGTTTATCGGGGTTTTTTTCCCATCCACATACAATTGAAAATCCTTTTTGCCCAGGCCGCTCACCGGTTTATTTCCGAGGAAGACCCTCACGGGGAACCGGGTATTGACCACGGTGACTTTCTCCATGATGGTTTCCATTTCCCGGGTATTTTTGGAATTGGGGACATTTTCCCCATATCCGGCGGTATTGCCTGAAACCAGCCAAAAAGCGATCGCTGCGATCAGGCATAATATTTTAATCGGTTTCATTATGTGCCTCACTGTATACTGTATACTGTACAAGTAATAGATAGCATAGAAAGTGGAAAAAATCAAATTCCTATAAATGTTTATTGTTTTTTCTTTTCATCCTTCCCTTTGAGATAAAGAAAAAAAATAAGGCTGAATAGGTGAAAATATTGAATATTTTTTTTAAATGCGATATTATTGGAACGTGTTGTATATAGTATATAAGAGCAGTGACAATACTTTAAATTGGAGGAAAAAAATGAAAATAAAATTTATGTTGATTTTAGCGGTAATCGGTATGATCGGGTTAAGCGGCATAAACCTGTCCGCCGACCAGTCGGTGACCTTTTTACACGACGGCAGCAGCATCACCGACACCATTGTGGATATGAGCAGTAATACCGGGAAGGTAGATTTCCGACGGAGTCCCAGCTTGCACAAAAGCCGCATCTGGATGATCAATTATGAAAACGATCAATGGGATTTCCCGGATGAGCGTGGGCGGTTATCCCGGGGCACGGATACGATCTTTTTGCGGAACGGTCAAACCCTGAACGTAAACGTCGTGGATTTTAGCAGCCGGCGGAGGATGTTTGAATTCGATCGCGGCGGTTCTGTGCATGAATCCAAGGTAAAGCGAATTTACTTCTGTTGTGTCGATTTGCCGGAGGCATATAGGGACAAAGGGCAACAGCAGCAGGGGGATGATTTCTTTTCCGTGGCCTTCATGGTGGACGGCCGGGTGATCGACAGCCCCCTCAAATACCTGAACACCCGTAAAAGCGGTTTCCAGGACGGCCTGCAGGTCAATACAAAGGACATCTGGATGATCAATTTCGAGGATGAGGAGCTGGATTTTCCCAATGAACGGCGGCAGTTGGACCGGCGGTTGGATACGATTTTTCTCACCGACAACCGCAAGGTTTACGATACCGTTATCGATTTTAACGAGCGCCGCGGTGAATTTCGTTTTGCGAATATAGACCCCATCCACTATTCCCAAGTCAACCGGATTTATTTCTGCTGTAACCTGTTCCCCGATGCCCTGAGAAATAAATTCAGGCAAAACCAGTTCAAGAGAAAAGTCAGGCGAAGAAGACATTAAGTTAGTTTTTTCTTTACTTCCTACTTTTCACCATTTCCGCGGGTACGCCGAGGTTGACGGTATAGGGTTTGATGCGCTTGTGAACCAGGGTAGCCGCGCCGATTATGGCCCCCTTGCCGATTTTAACTCCGTCCAAAATCGTGGCGGACGCACCGATCCATATGTCGTCTTCCAGGACGATGCCGCCTTTCGAGATCGAGGGCTGGTGCCAGATGGGAATATCGGTCCGGTCGAAGGCATGTGTGCCCCCGGCGATCATGTACAATTGACCCGCGGTGAATACGTATTGTCCGATCTTGATGGAACTTTCCGAGATAATAATATTGTTGGGTCCGATATTGGAAAAATCCCCGATCTCGATATCGCCGCCTTTGCAGCTAATGCTGGTGCCCCTGCCGATCAATACGTTATTGCCGATTTTCAGGCCCTTGTTGTCTTCTCCCTTGGCATCGATGACGGTGTTATCGTCGAAGACCACGTTGTTCCCGATCTCGATCTTTTTGGGATGGCGGATGGTCATGTTCCTGCCGAAGACCACACCTTTCCCTATGTTTTTAAACAACCGGGGAAAAAAGAACTTCCGTAACACAAACCCCAACGCCCCCGGTACCCATGAGAACATGGTTATAATTAATTCATACTTGATAAAATAGAAAAAGGAGACCTTCCCCAGGAACAGCTCCTTATACTTTGCAACGGCACCTTTTTTCTCGCTTAGCAGGTCTTTTTGACCGCCGAGATACTGGTTGACTTCTTCATCCTTTTTTTTCATACCCAAATCCTACACCATTTCCGACCAAAGTTCAAGCACGCGGCGCGTGCATCTTCTTATGGTTTGAGATGATGCAGGCTACGCAGGAAATCCCCCGGGCCGTGCAAATAGGTCCCCCGCGCCGCGGGGTTAGCAATTTTTAATGAGGGGGTTGGGGAGTTCATGACTGATTTGGTAGAACTTACCCCTGAATTCAAAGGGTTTTATGTCCAAAAGCAAATCCAATCTGGTGGTGCCCTTGTGTGGTTTTTTATAACGATTGGTTACTAAATAAAGCTGTATATCTTTTATGGAGAGCTTTTCACTATGAAATATATCCTTAAACCGTGTGCTCATGAAATCATCGATGGTGGTTTTAAATTTACCCTGAATTCTTTCTTTTCTGAGGCTCCTGGCTTTTTTTAATTTTTTTAATTCCACCAGGTACAGTACATAACGGTTGTCCGTGCATTTTAAAAGCACCAGACAGTCCACCGAAGGCGGGGTATCGGACAGTCTTTGGTAACCGTAATATTTGTCTACCTTGATGACGAGGTAGTTATTTTGGGTGATATCGTCCGCCATATTTACGGAGATTTTGTTTTCTTCGCATTCGTGGGTAATAAACGGTTTTAGCGCTTCCGTATTTTTGATTTTATCGATCATCGGGGGTTTCGTTCAGGGTCTCCAGGATGTCTTCCCTTTCTTCGTACAGCGCTTCGGCAATGTCGATGAAATTTTCATCTTCCACACCAAGGTCGTCCGTTTCCATTAATTGGCTCACACTGCCTTTATCGGTGTCTTTTAAAATAATTGGTGCGTACCTCTTCGTATCGAGGGTTTTAGCGATAACCATATTGTTGAGTTTGTTAAAGATATAATTACTGTGAGAGGTGATGATCAATTTAACACCGGCCTCTATCAACTCTTTAAAAACTTCTACCAGTTGGACCTGGGCATCCGGGTGAAGATGCGCCTCCGGCTCTTCAATGAAAATAAACGGTTTGGCTGCCCGGTCGGCATGTTCCAAACCGCCGCTTTTTTCTCCCAGTATATATTTTACATATGCCACAAGCGGTGCGAGTTCGGATATCATGGTGGAGACGAAACTCATTTCCAACACCAGACCGGAGTTTTCAGGACTGTAAGTTAAACGTTTTCTATCGGGATCGAAATTGACCTCTCCTTTAAGTATTTCCTTCTCCAAATGGTGAATAATATCACGCAAACCTTTGTGCTTTGTGGGCCGCATATGAATACCGGATAACCGAAGCGTATAGTCCGCGGTCGGCTCCTTCAAACCGGGCAATTCTATTTTTTCTTTTATATCAGTCCTTTTCTTCGAAAGTTCGGCAAGTATCTTGTAGAAGGATTCCAAAGCGGTATAGAGCCCGGTTCGTGAAGCAGGTAAAAAATAGATGTCTTCGATCCGGTCGGCAATGGTTTTCTTGATGGCCTCGAACCTGTCACCGACAAAACCTATGAGCAAATCGAAAAAATATTTACCATCTTTCATAAACGCTGCATTGTATTTTAAAATATGTTTTTTGTCCTCGGGGAAGCATCCGGTTGTATCGGTCGAGGGCATGGCAATCGTTTCTCTATCCATGGAAAATTTTTTGACCTGTAAGGATTGCCCTACCTCAAATTGGAACATATAGTTTGAGATTTCTAATTGGATGAGGGGCTTTGATTTCTTCCCGGGGTTATTCAAATCACTCAATGGGCCAAAGGTATTTTTAAATGAATTTTCCAGTTTGCCGGATAGGGCCTTGTTAAGTATATTCTTGATCGTATCGTTCACTCTTTTTGAAATATCGCACTCTTTCCCGTCAAGGATTTCTTTTTCAACGGCACGATTCTTTTCATTTCGAACTTCCCGCCGAATGATCTCACCCATTTGCATGGTGTCGATGTCTAAAAAATGTTTCAACAGCAAATACACCACCGACATGGCATAGGATTTACCGATATAGTTCTTGCCGTAGATGATTATCAAATCCTTCGACAGGTCAAGCTCACACTTTTTAATGGGACCGAAATTAAATATTTTAATTTCCATAACAATCACCTTTATCCCGGTTTCTAAAAAACCAATGTTAAAGAATAACAAATTATGCGCAACTTCGCAATATATCGGACGGTTTTTATTTTCTTTTTACCCACACGGGCAAACAGGATCCGGCTGCCGGTTGACTTGAACGGGAGTTAGTATTATAATGGGACACTATGAAAAGACGAGAATTTATCAAACATTCACTGTTGACGTCGGCCGCACTATACACCGCCTGCGGCTCCAACGAAAACAGCAATAAAAAGAAAATGAAAGTCGTGCTTATCGGTATCGACGGCGCCAACTGGCCCACTATCGATCCACTGACGGCAAAAGGAAAACTCCCCTTCTTCAAACAACTAAAAGAAGAATCCGCATGGGCCTATTTGAAAACCTTCAAACCCACCAAGTCCTCGGTGGTATGGACCAGCATCGCCACGGGCAAAAGCATGCAAAAACACGGGATACTCGATTTTACCTTCCTCGATAAAAATAATATCCAGGTCCCCTATTCCAACGTGGAACGGCGGGAACCCGCCATATGGCAAATCCTGGAAGAATACGCTAAAAAAAGTATCGTCCTCAACTGGTTCGTCAGCCACCCCCCGGATAAGATCGACGGTATCATGATCTCGGATAATTTCCGGCGCGTCGTCGCACGGCCGCTGGATAAGATAGACGAATACAAAGACAGCGTCCACCCCTCCATCTATTTCCATAAACTGCTCGATCTCGCCCAACGGGACTATAGACAGGTCTTTAAACAAACCGGCCTGCCCGATTACCCCCAACTCTATACCGACCTTCACCCGGGTAAAGATTTCAAAGACGTACCCATCATGAAAACCTACCGCTCCCTGGCAACCCAGGATAATTTCGTTTCCACTATCTCGAAGAACCTCTACCGGACAAAAGATTTCGATTTCTTTGCCACCTATATCCGTATGCCGGACCTGGTGCAGCACTTCTCCGCCCGCATGTTCGAGGATAAGTATATCGAAGAGTTGATCGCCGCGTTAAAGAGTAAAACCCTCTCCGAAGAAAAACACGCCGAAGCCATCCTGAAAATTTCCGACATCATCGAACCCGCTTACCGCTTTGCCGAAGACCTCCTGGAATCCCTGTTGACCTATAAAAAATATGAAGATGCCTATTTCATTATCGTTTCCGATCACGGTTTCACCCTGTATCCCGAGGGATACAACCATTACGGACTCCCGGACGAATACGACCCCCCGCCGGGCATCATGATGATCAAAGGACCGAAAGTGATAAAAGGGCAAGTGGAATCGGCCAGTGTCTACGATATCGCCCCCACCATCCTGCACCTTTTCGATCTCCCCGTGGGTAAAAACATGGACGGCAAACCGCTTCGCAAAGCCTTCGACTTAAATCGAAAACTCCGGACTAAAGCCTACAAATTGAAAAAAGGAAACGAAAAAAGGACCCGCGGGAAAGCCGACGAAGAAGCCCTCAAAGAACTCAAATCCATCGGCTATATTTGATGAGTAGGAAGATTAAGCGGTAAGAAGTAAGAAGCAGGGAGCTGCTTCTTACTTCTTACTCCACGTTTTATATCTTAATGTTATTCTTATTTCTCAGATCACATGAACGCGGCGCCGCGGCCGAAAGCAACGGCGGACACGATAAAACCGATCAGGAAAGCCAGGATGATCTGAACGATGATAACCACCACGAAATATCCGACGGCCTTGTCCTGCGGCGGACTTTTAACGATTTTAATACCCAGGTATAAAAGATAGAGGCTGTAGAGTCCGGCAATCATGACAAGTATCGCCAGTGCCGGGATGATATAAAAAATACCGGCAACCCAGGACGCCGTGGAGGCATAAACCGCCACTTTCATGGAACTCACCAGGTCTTTTTGCGACCCGAATGAAGGCGCCAGGATATCGATGATAAAGGCCGTTACATAAAGGGCAACCAGTGTCATCACGTACATCATGATGGCCCAGATCAATGCGTTGGAAAAGGGGATCCGTATGGTAAATCCCATGACGGACCGGCCGATCAACAGGTTCCCGATAAAGCCCGCTATCGCGGGGATTGCCGCCAGGATGAGCACGTACTTCGTGAACATATCGGCAATGGTGCTGCTTTCGTTTTTTATTGTTTCCCATTCCTGGTTGGGTTTTGTGATAATCCCGATAACTCGTTTAATAATCGCATTAAAATCCATTTTTTTTCCTCCAATCCAATTTTGTTGAAAGCAAACAATAACAGAATTTTAAAAAAAAGTCAATTACCGGCGGATAAAATTCTGAAAATTAAGATGTGCCGCGGAATACTACCAAAACACCCGGTCCAGGATAAACATTCCCCCATTCAGCGTACGCTTAACGGAAAAACAACAACCATCCGATTTCCCGGACCGGGGGTGTTGCATTTTTTTTGAACTCTGTTACAATAATCTACTTAAAGTGACAAATAATTGGGAGGCACCAATGAAAAAATGTATAGCCGCATTATTTATTACGTTTTACGCTGCGACGTCGATCTTTCCCGTCTTGTTGTACCCGTCACCGGGGGAGGAGACCCTGAGAATAGGGATACAGAATTTCCCCGCCGCCGTCAACCCCCTTTACGCCATGGATGAAATCTCCCAGACCATTGTTAATAAAGTGTTCGATTCCCTCTTCTATTTCGACAGCTCCGGTAAATTACAAAACGGACTGGTTGAAAGTTACCGGTTCCACGGCAATGACAAAAAAATCACCATCAGGTTAAAGAAAAATATCTTTTTCTCCAATGGGAACGAATTGGATGCCCAGGATGTCCAGGCGACACTGGAACGGATAAAAGACCCGCGTTTCCAATCGCCGTATATCTCGAAGCTCAAGTTTATCAGCGGGTTTGAAAAAGGTGATAAATATGCGCTGGCGATTTTATTAAATGAACCGCCCGTTACCTGGAAAAAACACCTGACGGTTAAGATACTGAACGCCGAAGAACTTGCCCTTTGCGGACCCGAAGGATTCAGGCATAAAATATTATCCGGTACCGGCGCTTACCGTATCACCCGGGTAACGGAACCCTCGAAAATCACCCTGGAATTAAACGATACCGGGGACGCCGCTTCCATGTACCGTACCATCGAATACCGGGTGGTGGCTTATACCCAACTGGCACCGTTGAAACTGTTGAACAACGAACTCGATATCTGCGAACTCCAGCCCATGGTTAAAGATTCTTACGCCAAACGCAAGGAGTGGCGGGAGAAATTTACCCTCCTGGAATACAAAAAATTCGGTTATACCTACCTGGTGTTTAACCTGGAAAAACCGGGGCTGACACCCAATGTCAGGAAAATTTTTTATAACCTCCTGGTGTGCGGCGATTTCCTCGACCGGTTTTTAAGGGGAAAGGGCGAACGGGTGAACACCCCGTTTTTACTCTTAAACCGGAAAACCGGGGCCGCCGCATTTACCGTCCTTCCCCTGGAAAAGCCGTTACACGTAAATGTCCTGTGTAATGCCGAGAGCAAAATAAGAAAGGAATTCGTCCTGTTTTTAAAAAATGAATTAAAGCCCTTTAATATTCATATCTCTCCACTGTTTTTGGAGTACCATGCATTTTTAAGCCGCATCAAGAAATCCCGGTTCGACATGGCGGTTTCCGGTTTTTTACTGGATATCGGTTATGATATGAAAGATATTTTTCACAGCGGTTCCTATTTTAATTATGCCCGTTTCGAGCATCCCGGGATGGACCGCCTGCTGGAACGCGGGTTGAAGGAATTCGATCCCGTTAAACGTGAGGCCCTCTACCTGGAGACGCATCGAATATGGCTGGAAGAATTACCGCTGATACCGTTGTTTAGTTTATATTATTACGTCGGCGTTTCAAACAGGATAAAGATTCCCGGGGATGTGAGTACCCTGGTGGGAGCGGAAGGTGATTTTTTATTCAATATCCGCCAGTGGAAAATGAAGTAAAAACCCTTTACACCCCCCCCCGAATATGGGATAATAGGGGCATGAAAGATGAAATGTGTTCAGTGGTGGAAAATCGCCAAATTAACAAAAAGTATTATGTGCTTAAGATCAAGGCCCCCTATATCGCGGAAAAAGCGAAACCGGGCAATTTTGTTATGCTTAAAGCATCCATCGGTTTCGAACCCTTACTAAAACGCCCCTTCGGTATCTTTTATGCCGCCCCCCCCTATATCTGGCTCTACTATGAAGTGGTGGGCCGGGGGACCGAATTGATCGCCCACATGAAACCGGATGATGAAGCACAGATACTGGGACCCCTGGGAAACCGGTTCCCTGAATTCCGGGACAGGAACATCCTGATGGTGGCCGGGGGCAGGGGTATTGCCCCGATTTATTACGCCGGTCTTGACTATGCTTCTTCCAACCGGGTGTTTTTAATCTACGGGGCCCGTTCCGCCGGTGATCTGAACCTTGTGGATGACCTGGAAAAGCAGCCCATAAAGGAGATATTCCTGTATACCGATGACGGGAGCGCGGGCAAAAAGGGGTTTGTCACCACCGATATCCGCCGGATCATCGAGGATCACAACATCGATGTCACCGTTTCCTGTGGACCCGATGCCATGTTCGAGGCCCTGGCCGCCGAGATCGGGGGAATGGCCGTGGAGAATTATGTATCGTTGGAAGCCCTGATGGGGTGCGGGTTCGGTATCTGTTACAGTTGTGCCGTAAAAACCGTCGAAGGGGATTACAAAAAAGTCTGTACCGACGGCCCGGTTTTCAGGATGGAGGAGATCGCATGGGAAAAATAGAGACCGTCGATCTTTCCGCGGACCTGGGTTTCGCCGTGTTAAAAAACCCGGTCATACCGGCATCCGGCACGTTCGGTTACGGCGTGGAATTCATGGAATTTTTCTCCCTGGATATACTGGGTGCGTTTATACTGAAGGGAATTTACATCGATGCCAGGGACGGCAACACGCCCCCCCGTATCCATGAGACCGCCGCCGGTTTGCTCAATTCCATCGGCCTTGCCGGTCCCGGTGCCGAAGCACTGAAAGGGATCATTAAACAGGCGGCCGCGAATACGAAAACCCCCATCATCGTGAATGTGTGCGGCGGCTCGGATAAAGAGTACCTGGAGGTGGCCGAAATTTTCGATGCCATGGACGAAGTGGCCATGTTGGAACTCAATATCTCCTGTCCCAATGTCAAGGCCGGGGGCAAGTGTCCCGCGCAAGACCGCTGGCATACCTACCGGCTGGTAAAAGAGGTCAGGGAAAATACCAAAAAGCCTTTGATCGTGAAACTTTCCCCCAATACCCACGATGTGCCCTCCGTTGCCGCGTCCGCCGAAGAGGCCGGGGCCGACGGTATTTCCCTGGTCAATACCTTCCTGGGCATGGCCGTGGACCTGGAAAAGAGGGCGCCGGTGTTCAAAAATATCCTTGCCGGACTCTCCGGCCCCGCCATCAAGCCCCTGGCCCTGAAACACGTGTGGGACGTGGCCCAAACCGTCTCCATCCCGGTGATCGGCATCGGCGGAATCACCACCGGCAGGGATGTCCTGGAATTCATCCTGGCCGGCGCCTCGGCGGTGCAGACCGGTACGATCAACATGGTGGAACCCTGCGCATCGGTCCGGATCATCGCCGAACTGGAAGAGACGATGAAGGAATTGGGAATTAAAAATTTAAATGAAATTAAAGGGAAATTAAACACATGACGGATTTAAAGGAAAAGATAATTATTGCCCTGGATTTTGCCGGGTATGACGAGGCAAAAGTCTGCGTCGACCAACTGGAGGAGGCCGTATTTTTCAAAGTGGGACTCCAGGCCTTCCTGGAATACGGTCACCTGATCGTTTCCTATTTAAAAAACAAGAAAAAGAAACTCTTTCTCGATCTCAAATTCAAAGATATCCCCAACACCGTGTTCGGGGCGGTCAAATCCTCTTTCATCCACGAACCCGACTTCCTGACCATCCACGTAAGCGGAGGTGCGGAAATGATCAAAAAAGCCCTGGAAGCCGCCCAAAAGAAACCCGGTTTAACCATCCTGGGCGTGACGGTGTTGACCTCTCTTTCCAATAAAGACCTGGAAGAGACGGGGATAGCTCTTTCCACCGAAGATGCGGTCTTGAAACTGTGTGAACTGGGTTTGAAGAGCGGTTTAACATCCTTTGTATGCTCTCCCCTGGAGATCGAACCCATCAGGAAGCGGTTCGGCAGCGACGTGGTCCTGGTGACCCCGGGCATTCGCCCTCAATGGGCCGCCAAAGGCGACCAGAAACGCGTATTCACCCCCAAAACGGCCATGGATGCCGGCAGCGGTTACCTGGTCATCGGCAGACCCATCACCCAAAACGAAAATCCCCCGGGGGCATTTAACCGCATCCTGTCAGAGATAACCGCCTAACCCGGCCGGCCACGGCGGTACGCCCTGCGTGTTTAATAGGTCTTATAAGTCCTATAAGACCCATAGGTCCTATTTTTTTTTGCTTTTTTTACCCTGTTTGTCCTAAACCATGATTTCGGTCGCATTTCCAAGAGCGGTATACTATAACATGATCATAGAAAGACGAAATCATAAAACGCTGCCAGTCTCCTGGCCGCGGGGAACACGGGTACGTAAGTACGCGGTGACACGGCATGAATCGGGCCGGCGTGTTCCCCGCGGTTACGGTTTTATTTATCCTAAAAAAATTAAAAATGACCGATATTGTTGAAATAAATCCTTATTTCCTATACAATTCACAGTGAGCGTTTCAAAACCGCAAAAGGATACGTGATAAATGACCGGGATATTGTGTGTTATTTTCTTTTTCTCCGGGGCCTCCGCCCTGATCTTCGAACTGTTATGGTTCCAACTGGCCGGGCTCACCTTTGGAAACAGCGTGTGGGCCACCGCCCTGGTACTTGCCAGCTTCATGGGAGGACTGGCCCTGGGAAGCGCCCTGGTGGCATTCAAAGGCCATAAGATCAAATTCCCCATCCGCTTCTATGCGCTCCTTGAAATCCTGATCGGTATTTCCGGTTTTTTGCTGGTACTCCTTTTACCCAACCTCACAACGATATTTGTACCCGTTTACCGGTCCCTGCCGGACCAATTCTTTATTCTCAATGCCTTTAAAGCAATTACCGCCTTCCTTCTTATGTTTCTCCCCGCCACCGCCATGGGGGCCACCCTCCCGGTGCTGGTGAAAACCCTGTACCGCGAGAACCCCAGTTTCGGCAGGGTATTGGGGATTCTTTACGGTTGGAACACCTTCGGTGCCACCGCCGGTGTTATCGTGGGCGAATTGTTCCTGGTCGGTTGGCTCGGGCTCAGGGGCGCGGGATTGGCGGCCGCCGGTTTAAATGTCCTGGCCGCGGCGTCAGCCATGGTTCTCTATAAAAAAAAGAAAATAAGAAAAGCGGACCCGGTACCGGTGGAAACCGAAAAGGCAGTATCCGCAAAAACAATATCCGCAAAAACCATGCGCCTGTTGTCGGCCGGTTTTCTCTCGGGACTGACCCTCCTGGGGCTGGAAGTCATCTGGTTCCGCTTCATGCTGCTTTTCTTCAGTGCCACCAGCCTGAATTTTACCGTCATGCTGGCCGTGGTCTTATTGGGCATCAGCCTGGGCGGGATGGCGGCCGCGAAGTGGTTCCGCCGGGACCCCGGGGCACACCGTTTCCTTGTCCCCGTTCTCTTATTGAACGGGATATTCATTGTCCTGCTCTATACCCGTTTCGCCGCGGTCCATACCATGGTCGAACATTACGGTGACGGCGTTAAGATCGGGGCCCTTTCCCTGTTCCTGGTATTCCCCATCTCCTTTGTTTCCGGGACCATTTTCACCCTGCTGGGGAAAGCACTCCACACCGAGATGAAATCCGAAACAAAAGCCGCCGGGCTGCTGACCCTGGCAAATACCGTGGGCGCCATGATCGGCTCCGTGGCCGCCGGGTTCGTCTTCCTCCCCTATATCGGCGTCGAGACATCCTTCTTCATTTTTGCCCTTATTTACGGTTTCATCGCCCTCCTGGTCTACCGGGGAAAACAATTTGCCCGGCCGTTAAAAATAATTTCTTTCCTGGTCCTGCCGTTCCTGGCTTATTTGGCCGGTTTGTTCATATTTCCTTTCGGCGTCATGGACACCCGCTACTTAAAAATACCTTTCCAACGCTACGGCGAGAGCGGGGAGAAGAGAGTGTCCGTGCGGGAAGGGATGACCGAAACCCTTCAATATTTGCAAAAAGATCTACTGGGCAAGCCCTATTATCACCGCCTGGTCACCAACAGCCATACCATGTCCGGTACCTGGATGAGTGCCCGGCGTTACATGAAACTATTCGTCTACTGGCCCGCCGCCGTCCATCCCGGTATGAAAAACGCCCTGTTGATCTGTTACGGCTGCGGGATGACCGCAAAGGCAATGACCGATACCAAAAGCCTCGAACGTATCGATATCGTCGATATATCCAGGGATATCGTGGAGGAAAGCCGGGTGGTGTTCCCGGACCCGAAGGAAAACCCGGTTCACGATCCCCGTGTCACGGTCCACATCGAGGACGGGCGTTTTTTCCTCCTGTCCCGCCGGGAGCAATATGATCTTATTACCGCGGAACCGCCGCCGCCCAAAGCCCGGGGAATCGTAAATCTTTATACCGAAGAGTATTTCCGGTTGATCCGCGACCGCCTGGCCGACGGGGGAATCGTTACCTACTGGCTGCCGGTCTACCAGATGACGGTGGAGGAATCGAAATCCATATTAAAGGGTTTTTGCGATGTCTTTGAAAACAGTTCGTTGTGGGCCGGCGCCGGGCTCGAATGGATGATGGTGGGCGTAAAAAACCCGGGGACACCGGTCGATGAAACCCAATTTTCCCGGCAGTGGAAGGACCCGGTCATCCGGCCGGAGATTCGTACCCTGGGATTCGAAAGTCCCGAACAATTCGGCGCGTTCTTTATCGCCGACGGGAAACGGCTCAAAAACTGGCTCGCCGGCAGCTTACCGCTGACGGATAATTATCCCAAGCGATTATCCTCCGAAGCCCGGACTTACATCGTGGATGCCGATGTCGGTGCTTACATGGCTTTCATGAACGGGGCCGCATCCCAAACGAATTTCATGAACAGCGCGTTTATTGCAGAAATATGGCCCGCTCCCCTGCGCCGAAAAACCGGGAAATACTTTCCCACGGCCCGGATCATAAACGAAATTTTAACTCCTCCCAAAATATGGAGGCAGCACAAAGGGTTCAATTATTACCTGCACCAATGCATTCAAAATCCCTTACTGACCGGTTATGCCCCCTGGGTATTGGGCAGCGATCAAAAAGCGCAGCGCATTATTTCCTCCGTTTTATTGGAGAAACCGGTCCGGGCGATCGAGGGACCGGAGACCTACGTTCACCTGGCTTCCGCGGCAATCCGGATGAAAAACCATGGCCTGGCGGAACACTATCTACAATTAATGGTCACGTCTCTTTCCCGCCGGGGTGTATTGGACGACTATACGAACTTCAATTACTGTACCCTCCGCATGTACCTTGCTTTCATCGCCGGGGACAAAGACGGGGCCAAAGAAACGGCTAAAAAATACCTGGACGGCCTGGAGAAAAGACAGGGGAAGGAAAGCAGGACGAGAATGGGCGTTCAGTTTGACAGCTATTTAAAGTGGCTCGATGAAACGCTTACCGGGGCAAAGGATGATTGAAAGTATTAAAACCAAATTGTGGGATTTATTAAAAGAGAAACAGGTATCGCTGGCAATGTTCTACCACCGGGACGGCCGTATCCTGTGGCACCGGGGCCGCAAGATCAGGGGGAAAACCATCCATGACGGCGAAGGATTTTCAAAAAGCTGTATCGAGAAAACCCTCCGGAACGGCGTGCCCATCGAGAAGGATGATGTGGTGATCACATTATCCGGTGACGGCCTGCCCCGGTCGGCCCGAATGTTGTTGGTGAAGAGTTTGATGATCCAGCCCGTATCTCCCGATCTTTTCCTTTATGTGGACAGTGGGATCAAAGAGTCTTTCAGCGTTTCGGATTCGGAAGTATTTAAGGTAATGGGTCATCTGCTGGGCGAGGTGATCGATAAAATAAAAACGAGCCGGGGGGATACCGGCGGGATCAGCGGTACCAGCGACGCCATCCGGGACATAAGGGAACAGGTGGTCAAGTACTCGTTGGAAGAAGAACCCGTTCTCTTACTGGGGGAGACCGGGGCGGGGAAGAATCACATCGCCGAATTGATCCACCGTTTTTCCGGCCGCAAGGGGCCGTTCATCGTCGTCAATACCCCGTCCATCCCCGAGACCCTTTTCGAGAGTGAACTGTTCGGCCATACGAAAGGGGCGTTTACCGGCGCCGGGGAGAGCAAAAAGGGCCTGGTGGAAGAGGCCGACGGCGGCACCCTCTTTTTCGACGAGATCGCCGAAGTCCCGGTTTCGTTCCAGGCAAAGCTTTTACAATTCATCGAGACCCGGAAATACCGCACTCTTGGGGACTCCAGGGAAAAACAGGCCGATGTTCGCATCGTTTCCGCCAGTAACCGCCGCCTGGAAGAGGAGATCAAGACCAAACGGTTCAGGGAGGACCTTTACTACCGGTTAAGCGTGCTGCCCATCGAAATCCCCCCGCTTCGAACACGGAAAGAGGATATCCGGACGCTTGTCAAAGAAAATGAGCGGCATCTAAGGGGAATGACGGTCAACGAGGAGTTCTGGAAAGTGGTCCTGGGCCATGGGTGGCCCGGTAATGTTAGGGAGTTGATCCATGTGATAAAACGCGCGGGTATTCAACTCAAGGGACCGGTGATCGGGAAAGAGATCGAAACCATCATACACCATCGCGCGGATAAGGAGAATGAAGCCGGACCCGGAATGGAACACCTCTATGAAGCGATCGATTCCGGTAAAAGTTTCTGGGATACGGCATGGAAACGATTTATCGACCGTGATTTAAGCCGGGGTGAGATCAGGTCCTTCCTTGAAAAATACTATATGGCCAATAACAAGAATTTAAAAGCCATGTCCCGGGCCTTGAATATCGTGGAAAAGGATTATCCCCGTTTCATTTCCGCCCTTCACAAATACCACATCCACCCGGGTAGATAACCGGCATTAAAAACTACTCTTTTATTAATTTCATGAACGCCGGGTCTTCTTTGAGGGCGTCCATATCTTTATCGTTTTTGGCCTGTATTTTCAATTTCGGGTTTAATTGAATGGCCGTTTTCAGGGCATCGACGGCTTTTTCCTTAAACCCGGCGGCAAGACGGATGACCGCCAGGTCGTAAAACACTTCGGCGTTGGACGGGGCCATAACCGCGGTTCGTTCCATGGGCGGCAGGGCCTCTTTATAATGGTTTTGAGTAAACAGTGTCCAGGCCTCGTTCCAACTGTAGTTCATTTGGGCGAATTGCAGCAGCCGTCCCAGTTCTTTGAAAGGCTCCGCATGATCGTCCACGCGGATATCGATGGCGCGGTCGGTATAGCCGCCGTATCCCGCCTTCTCTTTTACCACGATGAGGGCGGCGGATTGTTTTCCCCTCGAGTCGCCGCCGTTCTTTTCACCGGCCAGGAGCGCGGCATAGAGACGTTCGGCCAGGGTGCCTTTTGTTTTGAGAAAGGTTTCTTCCATCGCAGTGACCACGGCTTCACCGGCCAGTATGTTGCCCTGGACCGCATAGTTGGGTCCGCTCCTGCCCCCGGCCCACGCGAGGCATTTTTCCCCCGTGTATGTGGCGGATTTACCGTCGGCGGCGACAATGCCGAATTGACGCTGGCCCGGGTTGTCGTCGTTTCGGACGAGGACGGCGACGATCTCGTCGGGAGTGAGTCCTTTTTCCAGGAGTTCGAGGCCGCGCCATCCGAAAGAGGTATTCATAAAGGATTGCGTGGCCACCGCGCCCACGCCCGCTTTTGCCCAGGGGACCACGTGTCCCACCGCAAAGAAGCGGGACGCCACGGCCACGCCCATCTCGTTCGTCGCGGGGTCGCGGGCGACGATGGAGAAGGTGGCGACATTGTGTTTCCCGGGCGATTCGGCTTTTTCAGCCTGGAGCGGTCCGCCCGCCGGGGCCATAAAAAAGATCATTAAACCGATAACCAGGAAAACGGTAACGCTTTTTGGACTCGACTGCGTCTTAGACGGGATGTTAGACATAATTAACCTCCGGTTCATTCTTAAGTTTTCTATTCAATAATTTTATTTTTCTTCTTCGTGTTTGGCCTTGAAGCCTTTCAGCATCCACTTGCGGGCCAGCAGTAAGGCGATGGGACTCAACATGGCGATGAAACCGTAGACCAGCCACATGGTTTCCGTATTCAATTGTGGGGGAGGTGTATCGGCGGGGCAGTAATTAATTAAGAACCAACCGGCATAGAGACTGGTGAGCACCTTGGTAAGGAACCAGGGGAACTGGCCGATGCCCATATAAATACCGGTCATCCCTTTGGGCGCGATCTCCGCTACCCACTGCAAAAACCGGGGCTGCCACATGGCTTCGCCAAAAGTCATAATAACAAGGTATCCCATAAGCGTATAAACATTGGGGCCCAACGCCAGGATGAAGGTCGGGGACGCCATTACGAATGTCCCGATGATCATCATCTTGTACGCATTCTTTTTTGCGGTAAATGCCGTTACAATGGGAGTCAGGACAAAAATAAGAAGAGGATTGAAATTAACGAAAAACTCGAAGTTATTTTTTACAAATCCATCGAAGGCCCGGCTGGTGTACTGTGGTAAGGTCAGCCAATTGTGGGCAAAAAGAGTTTGTACCGGGATCAGTATAAAGATGAAAAACATGAACCGTAAGTCCTTGACAGGGAAATTTTTCATGTAATAGGCCAGCTTTTCTTTGGCGCTCATATCTTCCATATCCTCTTTTTCTTCTTTGACTTTCTGTTTGACCTCTTCGCTTGAACCGGCCACGGCCAGTTTCACCGCTTTTTTAGAGATAATCGTGGCCACCACCACTATTCCCGCCGCCGTGAGTGCGACATATACCCAGAACACCCCGGTAATGCCGGTGGCCCTTCGCACGGGGGGCGAGATCAGGGCGGGCAAGAAACCGCCCAGGTTCATCAGGGCATAAAGCATGGCATAACCCATGGCCGCTGTTTTATCGGTGGTAAATTTCTTGACCGCCGTATACGCCGCGGGTTGATATATCCCGTACCCGAGGACAATTCCCAGCAGTCCGAGCAAGGCGATAATATGACCGGAGCCCCACATCCCCGGTGCGCCGAGGGCCGGTGCCAGGGTCAGCAGCACACGCCCACCCAGCATAAGCGTGAGCGCCGTCAGCAGGGCTTTCCTTACGCCCACCCAATCCACGGTAGCGCCGAAAAAAAGCATGGCCAGGGTAATACCCGCGGTCAATACACCGACCATCAAATCGGCCTGGATATCGTCCAGACCGATGTATTGGTTAAAATAAATGGCCAGGAGACCGACCACGCCAAAATAGGTTAGTCCTTCCAGCACATACGATAGATTAACGCCGAATAACGCCCGGGAGGTATGGAAAAGATCGATAAAGGGTTGAGTCAATTCCTTCAAAACGCCTTT
>Ga0210082_1000070_pt1 | contig 20828 bp, 16 predicted proteins | sample White_ThreeSqA_D_2_FD_185592 | JGI IMG/M metagenome (GOLD analysis project Ga0210082, IMG submission 185592) | Wetland microbial communities from the San Francisco Bay, California, USA, that impact long-term carbon sequestration -... | ecosystem: Environmental > Aquatic > Marine > Wetlands ... | reverse complement strand
CTGCCGCCCGATAAAAATATCCATGACATCGGTTTTTACGGTGATAAAAAAACGGTCCAGGTTGTGAAACACCCCGAAACTACTCACCGGCTTCCCCTCGGCCGGATAAAGACGTGATTTGAAATCATCCACCCGGTAACTCAACGGATCGATGGCCGCATAAAATAAACTCTTACTGAAAAGCACCGGGTCCTGTATCCGGGGCGAGAAATCATACGCCGCATTCACGGATAACCACGTGTTGGGTTTAACCGTCAATTTCAACCGCACCCCGTTATTCACGGAACCCAACGGCGGCTCCCCACCCGGCATTTTAAAACCCGTGAAAAACATTTTATAGTACCCGTTCACGGAAAACGTATCGGCACCCATCACATTGACCGATAAACTAATGGTTGCTATTACTAAAATGCCTCCGGCGGCCAGGAACCTTTTTGTAAAAAGGTTCCTGGACCTCCAAAAACTTTTAGTGATGCTGCGCAGCATTTTTTTCATTTCTTACCCCTTACCCCCTACCCTTTAACCTCATCACTGTCAATGATCCCATCCTTTAACGTGATTACACGACGCGCACGCTCCATGATCATCGTGTCATGCGTCGAAAATAAAAACGTCATCCCCGTCTTTATATTCAACTCCCTCATCATCTCCAATAACTCCGCACCCGTCTTCGAATCCAAATTCGCCGTCGGCTCGTCCGCTAAAATCAAATCCGGCCCCGATACCATGGCCCGCGCTATCGCCACCCGCTGCTGCTGACCTCCCGATAACTTCGAGGGTAACCGGCCGGCATACTCCTCCAATCCCACATCCCGGAGAATCGCCATTACCCGCTCATGACGCTCCACTTTCGGTACCCCCTGGAGAAGCATGATATACTCCACATTCTCCTCCACCGTCAATACCGGGATAAGATTGTAAGCCTGGAAAATAAACCCGATATGATCGCGCCGGAAATCGGATAAATCCTTACCCGTCATCTCGGACAATAACTGTCCCCGTAACCATACCTTACCCGCACTGGGCGTATCCAAACCGGATATTATATTTAAAAAGGTCGTCTTACCCGAACCCGACGGCCCCACAATGGCCGAAAACTCACCCCGCGCAATCTCAAGACTCACACCCCGGACCGCCGGTACCTCCACTCCATTGTCCTTATAATTCTTCTTAATGTCTTCCGTCACAATAATATGATTATTTTGCTTATCCATTTTTAACTCCTTATTTACAAGCTTTTCCTTAATGCATCCGCGATTTTCATCCGGCCCGCAAACCAGGCGGGATAAATACCCACCACCAACGTAAATATCATTACGCCGATAGGAAAAAGAATAAAATCCAGTATGTGCATCTCCGGGTACAACATCTCGTGCATCGTCGTCCCCGCAAACTCGATACCCCGGTAATCGATACCCGTCTTCGTCATGATCAACGTCAGAACCAAACCCAGGATAAGGCCCAGGATAATACTGATCACCCCCAATGCACCCGCTTCCAGGATCACCAGTTTCCGCATCCCCGAAGGACGGGTACCCACCGCGCGCATTACCGCAAACTCGAACATCCGCTCGTACAACGACATAAACAACGTATTGATGATGCCGAAAATGACCACCGCTCCTAAAATGATCACCATCATGCCGATGGTAATAGCCGTCATATCGAACACCACTTTCATTTGAGGAAGCAGCGTGATCCAACTCACCGCTTCATTACCACCGGTGGAATACGTCTCCCAGAAAGGAATCTCCTTGAGTGAAGCCGTCTGGATATCTTTAAATTTAATCGCGATCTGGTGAACGCCGTCACCGATTCCCAACATGGCCTGCGCTTTCTTTAACCGGATAAACGCCATGCCGCTGTCCATCTCTTTGATGTCGAAACGGTATATACCCGATACCCGGAACATCTCCTGGCTCAAATCACCCGTTTTCGCCTGGGCCACCGTTACCACCACCCGGTCGCCCAATTCCACTTCCAGGACCTCAGCCAATTTACTCCCGATAACAATATCCCGCGAATTGTCCGCCTTAAAATAATCGCCCCTGCCCTCGGCCACCGCATCGTCGATCTGGGACAGGAACTTCTCCGTCCCCGGCTCGATTCCCACCAATAATACCGCATTCACATTGGCCGGGGAGGAAACCATACCCATACTGATGGTCCGAAGCGTAAACTCTTCCACGATATCTTCCTTCTTCAGGTCCGCCGTCACCCGGTCAAGATTACGGATGGTCTCCTCCACCTCCTGGGCCTCCCGGAACTTCTTATTATGGATTTGCGCTTCCCCAAGAAACGAAGCCGTCGCGGATTTTATCATATTCGTTTCCATACCCCGCATCACCGCCATGCTCAGGATCAACGCCGCCAGACCGATAGCGATGGCAATACTCGCAATGATCGTCCGCCGCTTATTCCGAAACATATTGCGCCACGCCAACTTTATATAAAACAACATTTTCGTCCTCCCGGATATCTTTTAACTCTCATCCTTAACTCCTTTCTTCCTACTTCCTACTTCCTACTTCCATCAATGTGTCCTCATGGCCTTTGCCGGTTCGGTGCGGGCGGCTTTGAAGGCGGGAAAAAGACTGACCAGCGTGGCCGATATGATCACCGTGATGGCGGGGATGTAAAAACTCCTGGCATTGATCTCACCCTGGAGATGCTGAAACTTCATCCCGCCGTAAGTCATGGGTTCCGGCAGCGTGTACCCGTGTGTCGAGGCAAGATAGTTAATGCCCAGCCCCACCACGATACCGGCGAGGACACACAAAATCCCCAGGATATTCACTTCCATCAGGACCATTTTAACGATCTGCGAGGGTTTCGTACCCACCGCCTTTAATACGCCGTACTCCCGCCGCCGCTCCATTACCGACATCAACACCGTGTTCAACACACCGATGGCCACCACCAAAACAATGATCACCAGCATGATCCACATGCCTTCCTGGTCCGCTTTCATCGCCACATAAAAGGATTTTGCAAATTCCTGCCACGTTTCCACCGCCAGTTTCGTACCGGAAAGCTTCCGCTCCAACTCACGGTTCACCGAAGCCACATCATCCAGGTGATGCACCGTCACCGCGATTTCATGGATCCGGCCTTCCAATACCAGTAGTTCCTGTGCCGAGGCAAGGGGAAGGTAAAAAGACATACGGTCGGCGATCTCATCGCCGCTGTCCAATATCCCCGCGATCTTATACGCATCGTTGGCAATGGAACCGTCCGCCGCCTGGGATACGATCACCACTTCATCTTCCGGCGCCGCCTTTAATATCTTAGCGAGTCCTTTACCCAGTATCACCTCACCCATGGATTCCCCGGACCCGGGCGACTCTGGCGGCCCTTGCGAAAACATGTGCCCCTCGACGATCTTTTCACGGAATTTCGTGGTCTGGTTTTCCAACACCGGGTCGATGCCGATGATGCGAACCCCCGCCGTCTTTTCCCCCACCGAGGCCAGGCCCGCCGAATAGAGCCGTGGGGCCCAGGATTCCACGTCTTCCGTCTCTTTCAACAATTTCTCCAATTCCGGGAAATTGTCCACCGTCTTATAAAGCGTCGGCCGGTCCAGGTAGTCTTTTTCATGGATTTGAATATGACCCATCCGGTTGCGGGTGAACATATCGATAATATTATTGTACATCCCGTCGGACCACCCGATAAAAAAGGCCGCCAGTACAAAACCGCCGAACATACTCAACGCGGTTAACACCGTCCGCCGCTTCTGACGAAAAATATTTCGAAACGCTATCTTTAACATCATCATTGTTATATCCCTGTCCTTAAATTTCGCAGTGAAAAAATTTCCTTATCCACCGTTATGTCGAATTTGGCCTCCAGGTAACGTACAACCGTCTTATGCCCCTCCTTGTGAGTGGGCACCAATTCCATTACCGCGGGAATCTCCCGGTTACCGAAGGTCTTAACGTCTTTATATTCCATGACCCGCATTAACTTCCCCTTTTCATCGTAATATTTCTGCCAGAGAGGGATATAGCTTTTTTCCTTCACCGCGATGATCACATGCCCCCACACAATGGGCAGGCCTTCGTTTGGAATACACTTCACATATACCGCCCCTTCCTCCGGGTTTTCTACTTCCGTCAACTCGAAAGTATAATCATCGATCAATGTGAATTCCTTGACCAGGTCGTCGTTGGTGAGGTCCGACCCCATCCATGCCCCCATCATCATCGAGGGGGGGATTTTCATTACCTTGTTCGTTTTGGGAAGAAAATTCCACATCTCGTTCTCGATACGAAGCGTGGCGATTCCTTTTTCCTTTTTCGGGGCGAGTATACGGATAAAGGTTTTGTCCATCCCGGTACTCCAGGCATCCATTTTTAGTGTCCGTGTCCAATGCGGCGTAATGATCTCCATCTCCATGGTAAGCGTACTGGAACTACTGCGATAGAGTTCATCCATTTTTTTTACGATCTCTTTTGCGTCGGCGCTTCCCGGCGCCGCCTGAAGGGTTGAAACGAAAAACAAGAGCAGAACGGCACCTGCCGGTAAAATGTTTAAATGTCTCACAGTGACCTCCTTTCGTCTTGACCGAACAGTCGGTCATAAAAATCATATATGTCTTTCATTGTCATGTTTAACCTCTTTTTATTTCCTTTCCACCGCAATACCGTTTAAAACGACAGCGGTAACGGTTTTAACGATGTCCTGCAGGTCGATACTGTCTTTATCCAGTATCCACTGGACCAGGATGCCGTCCAGGGTCCCCACGATCATGGACGCGGCGCTTCGGGGATTGATATCCTTTCTGAAACTCCCCTCGGTCATGCCTTCGATTATAACATCCGCGAAGATTTCCCGGTAGGAGTGATAAAATTTATTCATCTCATCGAATAACAATCCCTTGGAATCCCTGTTCTTGATCCCTTCGGACCAATAGTCGAACATCAACTCCAACAGTTCCTGCGAATCGGAATCCATGGCATGGGAGAATCCGCCCAGTATCCGGATAAGTTTTTCCCTGGCCGGGATTTCCTGTATCAGTACTTCCTGGAACCCCAGTTCCAGGTGCCGGATGAAGAATCCGAAAGATTGATCGATAATTTCTTCTTTGGTGGAGAAATATTCATAGACCGTACCTTTCCCGATACCCGCGGCAGCGGCGATGTCGTTGATGGTGGTTTTGGCAAACCCCTTTTTGGCGAATACCACCAGGGCGGCGCCGATGATCCGGTCTTTCTTTTCCTTCTTATCAACTACTTTAGCACTCATTCTTTCTCCTTGACCGACCGTTCGGTCAGTTATGATATAATACAATTCCGTGAATCTGTCAACTATTTTTTTAAAAAAAATGAAATAAGGGGTAAAGGGAAGGGGGAAGGGGGAAGGTACAACGTAGGGCCGTGGTGTTCGCTGTACCTTCGCCCTTTTAGTACAAGCTGTCGCGCCAGATGTGGTACTTTGCTCCCGGGATGCGAAGGAGTTTTTTGTTTTCAAGTAGTTCCGCTTCCACCTTCTCCGGGGGCCATTGTGCGTTTCTCGATACCTCGCTTACGGCATCGGAAACCGGGACCTGGGTAATGATGTCTCTTGTTTGTTTCCAAACGAGTGTTTCACCCATATATACACCTCCTTCCAAACTGTATTATGATATCATTTGAGAAGAAAATCAAAATAATCTCAAACTTAACGATTAACCCATTCACCATGCATTCCATATAAGATAAATATAGTGGTGAAGAATAAGTCAAGGGAAAAAAGGGGAATCGGAGGGTCCCGGGCCACAATGTTTCCCGGGCCCGGTGCAAAGAAATTTTGCCCCCTTGCATTTTTTATCTTATTCCTTTATAATGCCGGTATGATGAAAAAGATAATATTAATAATATGTCTTTTATTTCCCATTCTTTTGAGTGGCGGGATTTACACCTTTAAGATCGAAGGCCCCATCGAATCGATTACCGAAGAATATATCGCCGATTGTTTCCAAAAAGTAAAAGAGTCGGCGGATGCGAAACTGGTGATCATTCAAATGGATACGCCGGGGGGTATTCTCACTTCCACGCGGAACATCATTAAAGCGATGTTGGATTCCCCGGTCCCGGTGGCGGTATACATTTCTCCCAGCGGTGCGCGGGGTGCATCGGCGGGCTTTTTTATTACCATAGCTTCGGATATCGCGGCCATGGCACCGGGCACCAATATGGGCGCCGCCCACCCGGTGGGGATCGGGGGACAGAAAATAGACGAAACAATGAATGAAAAGGTCACCAACGACGCGGTCTCCTGGGTGAAAACCCTGGCCAAAAACAGGGAGCGGAACGAAGACCTGTCGGAAAAAGCGGTCCGGGAAAGCAAGTCCTACACGGCGGAAGAATGCCTGAAAGATAACCTGATCGAATATATCGCCAAAGATATGGGGGACCTGATCAAGCAATTGAACGGGAAGGAAATCCGGAGGATGGACGGGAAAACCGTGGCCCTGGAATTGACGGGCGAAGAAACGAAATTCCTGGACATGAGTTACCGCCAGAAGTTCCTGAAAACCATTACCAATCCCAGCCTGGCTTATTTTCTTCTTATTTTCGGCCTGATCGGGCTCTACCTCGAGTTCAGTCACCCGGGGGGAATCATTCCCGGTGTATTGGGAGGTATTTCCCTGCTGTTGGCTTTTATGGCTTTCCAGGTCCTGCCTATTAATTATGTCGGTTTATTGTTGATTATCCTCTCCATCGGCTTTTTTATCGCCGAGATCAAAATACAGGGATTCGGGGCATTCGGGATCGGCGGGATCGTCTCCTTTGTTCTCGGTTCGATCATGCTGGTGAACGCCCCCATCCCGGAAATGAGGCCCGCTATGACCATGATCATTATGTTTGGAATTTGTTTCGGTCTTATCTTTATGTTTTTGACCTACAAAGTAATCCAGGCGATGAAACAAAAGACCGAAACCGGCGAGGAAGGAATGACCGGTGAAACCGGTATCTCCCGGACCGAGATAACACCGGAATCGGGAAAAGTATTTGTTCACGGTGAATGGTGGAACGCGGTATCGGACGAGACGATTCCCGAAGGAAAGAAGGTAGTGGTGGAATCGATCAAAGACTTTATTTTGAAGGTAAAAGCGTTATAATTTAAATAATAAAAAGGAGGTTTAAAATGATGTTCACACCTCTCGTAACACTGGGTATTATCGTTCTGTTCCTGTTATTTAACTGGATCAAGGTTTTAAGGGAATATGAACGGGGGGTTATCTTCCGTTTGGGTCGAGTATTGAGTCAGGCCAAGGGGCCGGGATTGATCGTGGTATTGTATCCTATCGATAAAATTGTCCGGGTCACTCTCAGGACCGTGGTCCTGGATGTACCGCCGCAGGATGTTATTACCAGGGACAATGTATCGGTAAAAGTAAACGCCGTGGTCTATTACCGGGTGATCGATCCGAAAAAGGCCATCCTCGAGGTCCAGGACTATCAATACGCCACGTCGCAGCTTTCACAGACCACGCTGCGGTCCGTATTGGGCCAGGTGGAGTTGGACGAGTTGTTGTCGGAAAGGGAAAAATTAAATACCAAGCTGCAATCCATCATCGATCAGCACACCGACCCCTGGGGCATCAAGGTCTCCATGGTGGAGATCAAGTACGTGGACCTGCCGCAAGAGATGCAGCGGGCCATGGCCAAGCAGGCCGAAGCCGAAAGAGAACGAAGGGCCAAGGTCATCCATGCCGACGGTGAATTCGAGGCATCCCAGAAGCTGAGGGAAGCCGCGGACAAGATGATCGAGAACCCGGTTACGATTCAACTCCGTTATTTGCAGACCATGACCGAGATTTCGGCGGATAATACATCCACTATCGTATTCCCGCTTCCCATCGACCTGATCAGCGCGTACATCAATAAAAAGGCTGAATAACCAGAAGAAAAATGATGGACATGGAAACGGAAAAATCGTACCTTGAAATCAAGGTTACATTTCACCATATTCTCATTTTACTGGCGGGTGTCATCCTGATCGGTTCGTTTTTATTCTACCTGGGATACCAGGCGGGGAAATCGTCGTCTAAGAAAACGGACAGGGAAACCCTGATGGCAAAAGGTGACGGACAGACAAAAGAGATCGAAATCCTGAGTAAAAAGGACCCGGATAAGATCGATGAAGAACCCCCTTCTATCAGTGAAGAGATCAAACTGCACCAGTCCCCGGTAAAGAATACGAAAACCCCATCCACAAAGCGAGTCGAAAAGAAACCGGATTACGAGGAAGTAAGACCGGCAAAAGCGATGACACGGGAGCCTTATTTCACTATCCAGGTAGCGGCATTTAACAGTCATGCGTTGGCCCGGGAGTATTCGCAGAAATTTTCAAAAGCGGGGTATCCCACGTCTATTTCCCAGGCCACGGTAAAAGGAAAGATATGGTACCGGGTCAGGGTCGGGAATTACGCCAACCGCAGTGACGCGCAAAGAGACAGGAAGAAACTCGAGCAATTGGAGAATAAGAAATTCAGGATCGTAAAGGCAGAATAAAAACACCGTTCCGGGACAGGCTGCAGGCCGCTGTTATCATAGGGGGCGCGGCAATATTGCAGGCGCTTTCGTTTCCGAAATTCGACCTCTTGTTTTTGGGATTTGTTTTCCTTATCCCGTTGTTCCATGGATTGGAAGGGCAAAACGTAAGGAATGCGTTCTGGTTTTTTTTCCGGTTTTCGTTTCTTTCGTACCTTCTCATTTTGTATTGGATTCCCAATGTAATGGTGTATTACGGTGGGATGGACCGGACGGTCAGTATATTGGGCATCGTTATATTGGCGGCGTTTCTTGCGGTATTTACCGGTGCGGCGGGAAGTTTTATCAAGGGGGCGTTGAAGAAAGGCAATCTAAGTTTGTTATTAATCCCGGTGATCTGGGTAACGAAAGAGTTGATCGTCGAGAAGATATTCGGGGGGTTTCCATGGTGTTCGGCGGGTTATTCCCAGTATAAGAATATTTATTTCGTCCAGGTGGCGGAGTTTGGAGGCGTTCACCTGGTCACCTTCCTGGTGATCTTTTTCAATGTGTTGATTTACCTGTTGATCCGGAAGCGTGACAAGAGGTTATTGGCGGTGTTGGCGATCTGTGCGGTGGGGGTGTACACGACGGGGTATTTTTTGTACCGGTCCAACGGGAATCAAATTCGCGACCTGGAGTATCATACGGCGGGTATACTTCAACCCAACACGCGGAACGATCAGCGGTTTAATTGGAAAGAGAAGAATGAAAAGCTGGAGGAGTTTTTCAATGATTCCAAAGCGTTGATGGCGCGGGGGGCCGAGTTTGTGATATGGCCGGAGTTTACGGTTTCGGTTTACCCGCTTCAGAGTGAGGTACATTACAGGATGTTCGAGTCTTTTGTCGAGGAGAATGTACCGGTAATGGCGGGGTTTACGGATATGCAGGGGAGTAAGGCGATTTACAATTCGTTGATGTTTTTTTCCAGGGGGCGGTTCCAGAAGTATGACAAGATCCATTTGACGCCCTTTGGCGAGTATATTCTTTTCCGGGAGATTCTTTTTTTTGTGAAGCGGATAACCGATGAGATCGCGGATTTCACTCCGGGAGAGGCGGTGAGGAATCTTGAGTGGGATGGTCATTTGTTATCGACGCCGATATGTTACGAGTTGATTTTCCCCGAGTTGACGCGGGAGTTTATCGCGAAGGGGGGTGAGGTATTGATCATCACGTCGAATGATTCGTGGTATGGGGATACGTCTGCGCCGTACCAGTTATTGGCGATGTCCACGTTACGGACGATAGAGAACCGGCGGTACATATTGCGTTCGACCACCAATGGAATTTCGGCGGTGATCGGGCCGTCGGGTGAGATTTTGTACCGGTCGCCGTTTAACGCGAAGGATGTATTTACGGCGAAGTTCCAATACATCAAGCACCGGACGGTTTTTACCCGTTTCGGTTATTTATTTCCATACGCATGTGTCATTTTCTTCCTGGTTTATTTTATAAGACAAAAGTTTTTTGGCCGCCGGAAGGCTTCGAGCCTTCGCGGCTAATTTCGTCTCAGACAACACATTGAATTTTTTGGGGATTCAACGTATAATTAAATAATGATACAAGTGGAACATTTAAATGTCACGAAACAGGAAACCACTATCCTGGAAGATATCAACCTAACCATCCGGAAAGGCGATAAAATTCTGTTGAAAGGGGAATCCGGCAGCGGGAAATCCACGCTGATCAAATCCCTCCTGTATTTCGAACATTTTACCGGACGAATCCTCTTCAACGACAATCCCATCACACGGGAAAACCTCTGCTTATACCGCCGCCAAAGCGGCTATATCGGGCAAACCATTCCCAACTTTACGGAAACCGTCAGGGACTTTCTCGCCATTCCCTACGGTTTCAAAGCCAACAAAGACCGGGCAATGGACCCCCAACGACTCCGGGATTTACTGGAAACTCTCAATTTCGACGAAAGCACCCTGGAAAAAAAATACCAGGAACTCTCCGGCGGCGAAAAACAACGCCTGGTCATCCTCCAAATGCTTTTGCTGGATAGACCCATTTACTTCCTCGACGAAGTAACATCCGCACTGGACAAAAAGAACATTACCGCCGCGGTGGCAGCCATCACTAACGATAAAGAGAGGACGGTCCTCTCTATCGCCCATAACCCCGAATGGGAAGAACACTGTACCCGCATCATCGAAATGGCTAAGGGCAAGATCGTGAAGGATGTCACGGCGGGAGGTAATTAAAAATGGGCGCCATGAAGATATCCTATCTATCGCTGGGTGTCTACCTCTTACTCCTGATCGTTCCCATTGCCATCCTGCTGTACCTGAAACTGAAACTTATTCGTTCACTGCTGATTTCCGTTGCCCGTATGGTGGTTCAACTGGCTTTTGTAGGGGTCTACCTGGGGTACATATTCGAGCTGGATAACCCCTTTGTCAACGCACTCTGGATACTGGTGATGATGCTGGTGGCCAATCAACAGGTATTACGGCAAAGCGGTCTCCGTTTCAAGGTTTTTTTCGTATCGAACTTTCCCGCTTTTTTCATCACGCTGGTATTCAGCTTTTTTACCTTTTTAATCGTTTTCGACATGGGCACCTTTTTTTCCGCCCGGTACCTTATCCCCATCGGCGGTATGATCATGGGCAATATCCTGCGGGGAAATATCGTTTCCCTGGACCGGTTCTACCACTCCCTCACCCGGCGGGAAGAGGAATACATCTATTACATATCCCTCGGCGCCTCCCGGCGGGAAGCGCTGCTCCCCTTCATCAGCGAAGCATTGAAACCTGCTCTTTCACCCTACCTGGCCACGGTGGCCACCATGGGGCTGGTATCGCTGCCGGGTATGATGACGGGTCAAATCCTGGGCGGCGCGTCACCGTCGGTGGCCATCCAGTACCAGATGATGATCATGATCGCAATCTTCGTAGCCTCGGCAATCTCCACTTTCCTGGGTATTCTCTTCTCCCTGGTCCCGGCCATCGACGACTGCGGAAGGATCCGAAAAGATATTTTTATCGAAGGAGCCGCGAAGAACGCGAAGGGCGCGAAGAACAAAACGGCTAAAGACCCGACACTTCAAAGAGACGGTAAGCGGTAAATACATCGCCCTGGTGGTCGGTGACGGTAATTTTCAAGCGGTGCATTCCCGGCGACAGGCTGCCGGGGAGCGGGGCCACCCAGATATGGGCGCAGGGAGTAGGCTCCATCCAATCCCTGTATTTATCTTTGTTTTCCGCGACGAGTTTATTAAAGAACGGGTCGATCATTATTCTTCGTTCCATGGGTATCCCGGCTCCGCCGTCCAACGAATACGTCACGATGGTGTGGGGCGTTCCGGCAAAGACATTGACGTTGATATTGATTTTCCCTTCTTTTAAGTCTTGCGGGGACAGTATACCGGTGGGACTGTTGACTCGCAACTGGTCATTGGGAACGGGAGCAGCGGGATGGAACCGGTAACGGTATCGGTTTCCTTTGAACGTAAAGAGGAAATGGCCGTTGGGGGAGCCGTCGGTACCGAGACCGAAAGGAATTCCCCTGGGGTCGAGTGGTCCATGCCACCAGGTACCGCACCCGGCACCGGCGGTGAGTGAGGGAAATACGGCTTCACCCTTCCAGCCGTATCCCGGGGTGAACTCGATGTACTCGACGAAATGCATATGCCCGGCCAGGGCCAGGAGGTGCCGGCGGTTTTCCAGGACTTTAAAAAATTCGGCGCGGTTGAGGATACCGTTGGCCTCGGATTCCGGGTACATTTCGCTTATGACGGGGATATGCATGGAGAGCACCACCAGGTGGTCTTCGGGGACAAATGAGAGATCGTTTTTCAACCAGGTCAACTGCCGTTCACCGATATAACCGGTGTATCCGCCGGGTTTATTTTCTTCGGTGTTCCACCCCCTGTATTTTATGGAATTCAGGATGACGAAGTGGACCTTCCCGTAATTAAAGGAATAGTAATCCGGGCCGTGGATACGTTTAAAAGTTTCGGACTCATGGACATGGTCCGGCACGCGGTAATTCATATCGTGGTTTCCCTGGACGTGGTAGACCGGGATACCGATCTGTCCCACCAACCGGTCCATTTTGTCGTTCAGGTCGAGGTGGTCGTACATGATATCGCCCAGCGCCATGTAGAACCGGGCGCCGGAACCCAGCAGTCCCGCCACCACGTCGTCCCGGAAATACTCGACTTCCCTGGCGGTCCGGGTCTGGGGGTCTCCCATGACGATGACGCTGAAGGTATCGTCGATTTTTCCTTTTATCAACGGGAAATAAAGGGTACGCGGCAGTTTCCCCGTGGGGGCGATTCCCTCGTATTTCAGACCTTTGGGGGAACCGGCGGGTTGATGGATATAGTAGAATTGTGGAAAGTTATTTTCATTCACGGGTACATCGTACCCGGCGGGTTTGGTAACGAAGATAATGGTCTCCTTGTTTACAGGCAGGAGAAAGCGTCCGTCTTTATCGGTTTGAACCACATCGTATTGGTTGGATACCACGACGCCGGGGATACCCGGTTCGCCTTTATCGAAGACGCCGTTTCGGTTGGTATCGTCGAAAACCAGGCCGTTGGCTTTCTTTTTTCGTGCCTCCAAAGAAGCGGGTGCTGCTGCCAGGAGAACGATAAGTCCCAGGATAAAGATGTTAAAAATAACCGCGTGATTTTTTTTCATTATATTCACCTCGTTTTGATTATTCGGTTTCCAATGGTTTAAGTTTTACTTTAATGAATCCTACGGTATTTGTCAAGCGTTTTTTTGCACTCCCATGAAAATAAATTCTGCCACGGATTTACACGGAGGGGGCGGCGCCCCCAACCCAAGATCTACATCATCACAATCTCAAACAGAGTCTTCCAAAATATTCTTCGCAAAAAAACAAGAACTTCACCGTCAGTATTACAGCTAAACACGGATAAAATAAAAGGGGCCCAGCGCCGCGGGGTCCGTGTACATCCGTGTAAATCCGTGGCTAAAGATTCTCATTATTTTAGAAACAACTCTTTCCATTTTTCGACGAAGCCGGTTTCTTTGAATTGTCGTATTTTTTTATTGATCGCATCGCCGATGCCGTCAAGGTCTTTAAAATTGTCCCGCTGAAAAAATTCCTCTTCCGCCATACTTTCGATCAGTTGACCGGCCTTAATATACGCCCTCTTTTTAAAGGGATTCTCTTCCCATTCACCCAGGTCGTTCAATTGTTTGACTAAATTGTTCTTAATTATTTCCATACCTATTGAATATCACAAAAACCAAAAAGTTGCAAGTTCAGACGCGCCCCTGCAGTAATTCTAATTTTGGATTTTGAACCACGAAGGACACGAAAGTGGCATTCGTGCCGGCATTCGTGCCTGTCCCCTTTCCACCTTCTATCATTCTACCGCGTAGGAAAGGGTTCCCCTACCCGTAGGGAAGGGGTCAACCACCCGTAGGGAAGGGTCAAGTACCCGTAGGGAAGGGGTGATTGTATCGTCGGGATAGTACAATCGACCCGTAGGGAAGGGGTCAACCCCCCGTAGGGAGGGGGTCCCCCACCCGTGGGAAGAGGCTCAATGATGCGTAGGAGGGGGTCAACAGCCCGTGGGGATAGGGTGAAATGGCCGTGGGGATGGGGCAAAGTGGCCGTGGGGAGGGCATCAAACCTGGTTTTCCCTTGTTCCCTCGCCCTTCGTCCATCCAGTAATTCTAAGGATTTAACTTGATTTTTACGCGCGGCTGTGTTACAAAACGATTTGGAGGTATAATGAATATGGATCAAAAACAAATTGAACGGCTGATGAAAGCACTGCGGTTGGAGACGCCTATTATTGCGATTTACGACACGGACCCCTCTTCGGAATTCGACCCCATGGTCCAGGCCAAAGGCCGGGCCTGCTGTTTTGCGTATTACGACCGGTGGATGAAAGGCGAAACCCTGGTGGTCAAAGGTAACGGCGGTTCGTTCCAGGACCCGCAAAACGGGTGCCCGGGCATGCAAAATGCCTTCGGACTGAATAAAAAAGGTTACCCGCCCTGGATGGCAAACTTCCTAACGGACGGCAAGAACGGCGCACCCATGGGCGAAGGTCTCAAAGCCACTCCGCAACTGGCGCAAGAGTACATCGACCGTTCCAAACCCCCGACGCCCGGCGGTGACCGCATATTAATAGGTCCGCTCAAATTGGAGCATTGGGACAAAGTGAAATCGCTCTCCTTTTTAGTGGACCCGGACCGGTTGTCGGCATTGATGACCCTGGCGGCTTATTGGACGTCGGACCCGGACGAGATTGCGGCCCCGTTTTCATCCGGGTGTGGGTTGATGTGGCGTGAGATGATGAATTTCGACCGTGACCGGCCCGTTATCGGTTGTACGGATATTGCGATGCGTAAACATCTTCCACCGGAGATATTGTGTTTAAGCGTTTCACCCGGGCGGTTCGAGAAGATGGTGAATTTCCCGGAGGACGCATTTTTAAACAAGGAATGGTGGAACGAGTTAATGAATACTCGCCGGAAGTCTTGATTTTTTTTTACCACGAAGGACACGAAGAGCACGAAGAGAGGTTTTAAAATAATAGGGTGCGCCGGGATGCGCCGCGGCCTTCGTGTCCTTCGTGGTTCAAATCCCCGGGAAATCCAAAAGTAAGAGGTCGCATGGAGAATTTTATCGAGCAGTTATCGCGGTTGAAGCACCGGTTAAGCGGAACACCGGAAAACGAACGGGGCGTTCAAATCATTCGCGGTATTTTCGATTCGTTTGGATGGGAAACGCGGTGTGAAGGGTTTCGCGTTCCCGGTTCTTTTGCTTATGGATTTACGGTCAATATCCTGGTGCTTTTAGCGATTTACTTTTTTCTTCGGGATTATTACGCGGTTCCGTTGGTTTTATATGGAATCGGGGTTGTCTCTTTCTGGGGTGAATTGGCGCTTTCCTTTCATTGGCTTCGCCGTCTTCATCCGGCGCATGAGGCTTGCAATATCGAGGCCCGGTGGGAAGGCGAAGAAGAGGAAGGGCCATTGGTTATTGTGTTGGCTCATCATGATACGCCGAGGTCGGGCATTATTTATCATGAGAAGGTGGCGGGTCGTTTGGCGCCGTTAATAGCGAGGAGCTTTCCGCCTTTTAACCGTTTGTTTTTTTTGCCTTTTTTTGGGGCGGTGCTGTTGGGTGCGGCGCTCGGTCTCCGGCCGGTGGCGGTGTTGTCGCCGGTGGTGACGGCGGTATCGGTATTTGCCAGTGCGATCCTGGGATTAACGCTGTTCCTGGTGATCCAGTGGGGATTATCCGCGCCGTCCCCGGGGGCGAACGACAATAGTTCCGGGGTGTTGGTACTCCTGGAATTGGCCCGGCGGTTATCGAAGGATAGACCTTCGGGGGTATCCGTTCGTTTACTGGCAACGGGTGCGGAGGAGACGGGGATGTTGGGGGTCCGGGAGTATATACGGCGGCATGGGGAGGCGTTTCGGAAGAAGGATGTTTTGTTTATTAATATTGAGAGTGTGGGTGGTGGGGAGTTGTGTTGGGTGGATTATGAGGAATTCCTTGGAAAGGTGAGGTACCCGGTGGAGGGGTTTGAGATTTTGGAACAATTGGAGCGGCGCGGTGGATTGCCTCACCTTCACCGTGAGCGGCTCATTTCGCCTACCGACGGTACGCCCCTGGCGCGGGCGGGGTTCCGGGTATTAACCCTGGTGGGCCTGGAAGACCGGGCCATGCCGAGTAATTATCACCGGGTAACGGATACGTTTGACCGGTTGGACCGCCGGAACTTACAAGACGCACCGGACATCATAGAGAAAATTATAAGAGCGATATCCTACACCAACTAATTCGGGGTACCGGGTAACCGCCGTTTCTGCCGAGACAGGATATTTTCACCGGCATATATCCGTCCATACCCCGAAAATAATGAACTAACAAATAATTTAAATACCGGCATGAGCAAACACCCGGTATCGCCTTACGATTGAACAATGACGCGGTTTTACACAACGCGATAAAAAAGGACCATTTTGAAGGATTTCATGCGGGAGAAATAGTTTCCCTGGAAAGGCCTGTTATATTTATCTTCTTGCAAAGGTTCCATTTTTTCAGGATTTATTTTTAATCGAATCCGTGGGAGAATAAAGTTTAGTAGCCAGGACATTGAATTTCGACTGGAAAGCCGATCAAGTCTATAAGGATATTCGGAAAACGTTAATTTAATACGTAGGAATTGCCGAGGAGCTAAATGAACAAATTGAAACTTGCCGCAGTTATTCTGTCGATCACAATCACTATTTTCAGTTTTTTCCAATTATCGAATGCTAGAAAAGGGCGTCAGGTCTTAGATTCCCGGGACTCATTTTCATCGGAAGCCACCGCAATTCTTTCCCATTCACTTTTCCTTGATTCTCTCCTCGCATTACGGAACCCTTCTTAATTAGTCGGTCAAGAATTGGAATAATGCGAGAGTAGTACGCTGATACTGAAATGCAGAAATGAAAATCTGCAATTACAAAAGATCAAATCGCAGGGCAATCCATGACGGCGGAAGCCTGTCCCCAAAAAAATCCCCAAAAAATAAAAAATGGAAACCGATAGACAATTAGACCGGGGAAATATAGAAGATGTGATGGCATTAACTTCCCTCCAGGAAGGTTTGCTGTTCCATAATTTAAAGGATCCGGCCGGCGATCATTATTTTGAACAGTTATCCCTCGAGATTTCCGGGTTTGTGGATATTTCCCTATTGGAACAAGCCTGGAATATTGTCGTGGAGGTCAACGGGATGCTGCGCACCGTGTTTCGCTGGGAAAAAATTGCCAACCCCATCCAGGTGGTTTTGAAAACGCACCGGCTTTGTTTGAGATACCATGACCTGGGTGCCGGAACCGGCGGTACAGGCGAGGCAAGGGCAAGGGAACGGTTGGAAGCCCTCAAGGCAGCCGACAGGAAGGAGACATTCGATTTGCGGGACGTGCCATTCAGGGTCACTGTTTGCCGGGTGGCTGACAGCCGGTACGAAATGATCCTCAGCAGTCATCATATTTTGTTCGATGGATGGAGTAACGGCATTATTTTAAAGGATTTTTTTAATGCTTACAATGATCTGACCGAAGGAACGGTTATTGCCAGGCCGGTCAGAACATCATTTAAAGAATTTATCCGGTGGAATCGACAGCAGGATACCCAAAAGAGGGAAATGTTCTGGCAACAATACTTCCGGGAAATAGACGACGACAATCGCGCGGAATTGCCGGTCAAGCGGCGATACATCCCGGGCAGCCAGGGGAAAACGACACATGCGGGAACGTCGAATCACAAGACCCGGATCACTTTTGACCGGGGGAAGGATAGCCAGTGGGACGGTTTCCTCCGGGCGCACAAAATAACCCCCGCCGCATTTCTATACGGTGCCTGGGGAATGTTGCTGGAAAAGTATATCAACCGCGGAGACGTAATTTTCGGTACCACCGTTTCCGGGCGTTCAGCGCCGGTGCAAGGCATCGAAGAGATGGTGGGCTTATTCATCAATACCGTACCGCTCCGTTTCAGTACCGGTGGGAGTCGGCCCGGGCGCTGTCCTGTGAAGGAAATCCTTGTCGATCTCAATCGATCGCTGCAAGCCCGGGAAGCTTACGAACACACGCCCCTGGTGGAGATATACCGGTACTGCGGGTGCAGGCCCGAAGTCGAACTCTTCGATACATTGGTGGTGGTTGAAAATTATCCCCTGGATCTCCGCCGGGTACTGGAATACAGTCCATTGAACGTTGTTTCATATTCCATGGTGGAGTCCACTCATTACGATCTCACCGCGGCAATCCGGGTGACCGGGGCCATCGAGCTGGAATTTTTATACCGGGAGGAGGTATACGAGACGGAGGTTATCCGTCGATTGGCTACCCATTTTACCCGTATTATCCGGGGTATCCTGGAAAACCCGCAGCAGGATATCGCCGACCTGGAGATATTGTCCGTTGAAGAGCGGCGGCGGATACTGGAGGATTTTAACGATACCGGCGCGGATTATCCCCGGGATAAAACCATACACGGGTTGTTTGAAGAACAGGCCGAAAGGACGCCGGACGCCATTGCCCTTTCCACCGCCGCCGCCGCCGTTACCTATGGCCGGTTAAACGAGCAATCCCTTCAATTGGCACAGCGGTTAAAAAATAAAAATGTCGCACCCGGTTCCGTTGTGGGTATGATGACCGGGCGTTCCATGGAGATGGTAATCGGCATATTGGGCATTCTAAAATCCGGGGCCGCTTACCTTCCCCTCGATCCCCGCAGCCCGGCGGAAAGGACCCGGTACCAATTGGAAAACGGCAACGTATCCCTGCTGCTCACCACCCGCTCATTGACGGAAAAAGGCGGGAGAACCGGGACATGGAAAGGAGAGACGTATTTCATCGATGTGTTGAAATTGGGAAATGGGAATGATGACGGTAGTGCTCATCATTCATCATTCACCACCCGTCAATCGCCCGGTCTTGCATACATTATCTTTACTTCCGGTTCCACCGGTAAACCGAAAGGCGTTCCCATCACCCATTCCAATCTCTCGCCCTTACTGCACTGGGGATACCGGCGGCTGGGCATTCGTACGGGCGATCGTACCCTTCATAACCTGGCTTACTATTTCGACTGGTCCGTGTGGGAAATATTTATCACCCTTACCACCGGGGCGGGCCTGTTCGTGGTGCCGGATGAGGTTTTACTGGATTCCCGGGTGTGTATTGCCTTTATGAATACACATGGAATTACCGTACTGCACGCAACCCCCACCCAGTACGGCTACCTGGCCGGCACACGCTGTAAAACAGGGACTTTAAAATACCTGTTCCTGGGTGCCGAGAAATTGGGCTTCGACCTGGCGAAACGCAGTTTTGAATTGGTTCCCCGCGACTGCCGGGTATTTAACATGTACGGTCCCACCGAAGCCGCCATTATTTCGGCGACGCTGGAGATCCGTCGCGGCCGGGTTGACGAATCCCGGGAACTGTCCGGTATTCCCATCGGGGGACCGGTGGGCAATGCCCGTTTGTTCGTATTGGACCGCTATTTAAATCCATGCCCCGTGAATATAGTGGGTGAATTGTATATCGCCGGGGACGGCGTGGCCCGGGGCTATTTAAACAACCCCGCGTTGACCGCGGAAAAATTTTTTAATAGGTCTTATAAGACCTATAGGACCTATATTTCCTATAAAACCGGCGACCTGGCGCGTTGGTTGCCGGACGGGAACATCGAATTTTTAGGCAGGACGGATTCCCAGGTAAAGATCAGGGGATTTCGCATCGAACCGGGCGAAATTGAAACGCTGTTAATGACGCATCCGGGGGTAAAGGAAGTGGTGGTGGTGACGGCAGCGGGAACGGGGGAGGGAATAAAAGGAGAGGATAAATACCTTTGTGCCTACGTGGTGCCGGTGACGGATGCCCCGAACCCCGACGCCCCGGGAAACCTTGAGTTGAGGGAATATTTAGCCTCGAAACTGCCGGGTTACATGGTTCCTTCCTATTTTGTTCCCATGGAACGGATTCCCCTCACCCCCAGTGGAAAAGTAGACCGTAATGCACTACCCCGGCCCCGTTTGACCGGGACCGGGAAGACCCTTAATCCCCCGAGAGACGAATTGGAACGGAAACTGGCGCGGATCTGGGCGGAAGTATTGGACGGCACGGACGTTCCGGGTACGTCTATAGGCATCGACGACAGTTTCTTCGACCTGGGCGGTCATTCGTTAAAGGCAATGGCGCTGAGTTCGAAGATACATAAAACCTTCGATGTAAAAGTCCCGGTTTCGGAAGTTTTCCGGTCCCAAACCCCCCGGGAATTGGCCGAATACATCCGCACCGCGGCCGGTGATAAACGGGATAAATATACCGCGCTTGAACCCGTGGAAGAAAAAGATTACTATGCCCTGTCCTCGGCCCAAAAAAGATTGTATATCCTTCACCGGGGGGGTGAGACCGGTACACGGTACAACATGTCCGCCGCCTTGCAAATAGAGGGGGAGGCCGGGAAAAACAGGACGGAAGAAATATTTAGAAAATTGATACGGCGGCATGAAAGCTTGCGGACCTCTTTTCACTTGATCGACCGCGAGCCGGTGCAAAGGGTTCACCCCAATGTGGCGTTTGAAATCGAGTATGTCGAAGCTCAAGACGGCAGCATCGACCGGGCGGTCGACCGGTTCATCGATCGTTTTATTCGTCCATTCGAGCTTTCCGAAGCGCCGCTTCTGCGGGTGGGGCTGATAAACATCCCGGGAGACCGGCATACCATGGTGGTGGATATGCACCACATCGTATCCGATGAGATTTCCATGGAAATCTCATCGGATACGATGTGGTGCATATC
>Ga0210082_1000069_pt1 | contig 20895 bp, 17 predicted proteins | sample White_ThreeSqA_D_2_FD_185592 | JGI IMG/M metagenome (GOLD analysis project Ga0210082, IMG submission 185592) | Wetland microbial communities from the San Francisco Bay, California, USA, that impact long-term carbon sequestration -... | ecosystem: Environmental > Aquatic > Marine > Wetlands ... | reverse complement strand
CATTCGATCCAACGCCGCCGTCACACCCACGCTCTTGACCACGCCGATCCGGTCTTTACGAGCGACGGACCTGCTTCCGCAGGTTTCACATTCGTAATTTTCGATTCCGGCCAGGTCTTCGGGAGACACGGGGATGGAAAAGACGGATTCCGGGGTCAGCGAAGCGGCCTCGGACATGAGCCGGTCAAAGGTCTCTCTCTGTCTTTGAACGTACTCGGCACTGTTAAACGTACCGGGTGACCGTTCCATGAACGCCTGGCGGACGGGCACGATGTCCTTCGGCTTTTTAAAGGGAACGGTATCACCGGCAAACGTAACGGTGAGGGTTAGTGTTAAAAATAACACCACAAACGTAATCGTTGCAACTTTATTCATATAATACCTCCTTAAGTTTGTTGACTTATCTGAGGAATTACAGTCCCTGGTTCAGGGCCCAAAAAGTTGACGATTGAGTTAATATCTATAGTTTAAAATGCAAAAGGGAATTTGTCAATACAACCAAAGTTGTATTGTGGTTGTACCGGGGGCCAAAAAGTTGTACTAAAACAATAAAGACACCCGTTATAGAAGCGTTTGGTGCCTGTTGCCCAGGTCCATTTTTTTTCAAAAAATTAATTTTTCTTACGTTTCAGCAGGAAACGGTTGATGGGGATTGAGAAGATAACGACCAATAGACAACCGACGACATTGTACCAGAGAAACGAAATGTCGGTGAAAAGAAAACAATAAACAACCCCAACCTCGGCTAAAATCGCGGCATAAAACGTTGCCGCACCGCGCACGGACTTGATGTAAAAGGATACGATAAAAATCCCCAATATGGTCCCGTAAAATAACGAACCCAATATGTTCACGGCCTCCACCAGCGTTCCCAACCGGTTGGCATACTGCGCAAACACGATGGCAAAAATACCCCACGCAACGGTCAATAACTTCGACGCAACTAAATAATGACGGTCACTCCCATCCTTTTTAACCATTCGCTTATAAATATCCACCACTGTGGTCGATGCTAACGCATTCAACTCGGAAGACGTGGACGACATGGACGCCGCCACGATGGCTGCTATGATCAAACCCAATAACCCCACGGGCATATACTTCAGTACAAAAGAAAGAAAGATATAATTGGTGTCCCCAACATCCTCATTATCGGCATACTTCCGAATCAACGCAACACCTTTTGCTTTCAACGCCGATGCTTTCTCCTCGGCCCGGTCCAATAACTCTTCCACCCGGGATAATTCAGCTTTATCACTCCTGTGACGCGCGTCCACCAATTTCTTCACCAATTCGGCTTTCACCCTGGAAGCGGTGTCATATTGCTGCTCTATGGCGCGGTATTCCTGTCCATACCGGCTGTCCCTCACGCCCTGGCTCTCGACGGTATTGAAAAACATGGGCGGCGCGGTGAACTGGTAAAACACAAATACCATGGCCCCTAATAACAGGATAAAAAACTGCATGGGGACTTTCACCAGGCCGTTGGCCAATAATCCCAGGCGGCTGTGAGTGATGGATTTCCCGGTTAAATAACGCTGTACCTGGGATTGATCGGTCCCGAAATAAGAGAGCATCAGGAAAAAGCCCCCGATCATCCCGGACCAGAAACTGTAGCGGTTGGTTAGATCGAATGAAAAATCAATGGCATTTAATTTCCCCATTTTCCCGGCGACGTAGAGGGCGTCGGTGAAGGAAACGTTCTGGGGTAACAGGTGAATGATCATATAAAACGCACCGGCCATGGCGCACATGATGATGATCATTTGTTGCGTCTGGGTCCAACTGACGGCTTTGCTGCCGCCTGAGGCGGTATATATAATAACCATAACGCCGATGGTTAGGTTGGTCATATAAATATTCCATCCCAGGAGTGTTGAGAGAATAATGGACGGCGCATAAATGGTCAAACCTGCCGCAAACCCGCGTTGAATTAAGAACAAAACGGCGGCGAGTCCGCGTGTCTTCATATCGAAGCGGTTTTCGAGGTATTCGTAGGCGGTATAGACGTTGAGTTTATGAAAGATGGGGATGACGGTGACGGAGAGGACGATCATGGCGAGGGGGAGTCCGAAGTAGAATTGAACGAAGCGCATACCGTCGCTGTAGGCCTGGCCGGGGGTAGAGAGGAAGGTAATGGCGCTGGCTTGTGTGGCCATGACGGAGAGGGCGACGATATACCACCGGATATTGCGGTTGGCCATGAGGTAGCCGTTAATATTTTTGCTGCCTCTTCCTTTCCAGACGCCGTAGGTTACGATGAAGACGAGTGAAGCGATCAATATTGTCCAGTCTATCGTATTCATTTGAATGTCCATGTAAAGATGGCAAACAGGGTAATCCAGAGTAGTAGATTCCCCAGAACCAGTATATAGAGGTTTTTCCACGACTTTAGTATAGGTGGCGGTTCCTCGTGGTTTTGCTCATCATTCACCGAGTCATTTTCTATCTTTTTCATAGCTATCCTACTTTATTAAACAAAAGTTTTTGGGAGTCCAGGACCCTTTTTTCAACCCCCTGGCAGGGGGGGCCTATATGCGGAAGTACGGGAGAAATCTGCTTCTTACTATTTTGCCACATTGCATTCACCATTAATAGGTTCCCCGCGCCGCGGGGTCCTGGTCGCCGAAGGCATCTATTCAAATGATATCATATTAATAAATAATTTGAAAGCGCCGGGTACGCCCGCGGGGAGTTGGCGGAAGAAAGAGATGCCGGTATAGATAAACGTGCCTTTCCCGTATTTTGTGGTGAGCAGTGCGCCTTTTTGGGGTTCTTCGTTTGTATCGTGGCAGGAGAGGAGCGGGGTATATTTTTCGTCCCATTGGTCGGCGAAATAGAGTCCGCGTTCCTGGACCCAGCCGTTGAAATCGGTGGGCAGAATTTTATTGGGAGTAAGAAGCAGCGGGTGGTTGGGGTCGAGCAGGGAGACCGGGGAGTCTTCTTCCGTGACGCGGTCGTGTGACAGGCGGATGGGATAGGGTCCCACGGGATCGACGATCAGGCCGCGGCTGACGTTGTATTGGACGATCAGCCGGCCGCCGTCGGAGACATAGTCCAGCAGTCGTTTTTGGACATGTTTCAGGATATCGCGGGTATTGTAGGCGCGGACGCCGGTAACGATCGCATCGTAGGTAGATAGACCGCCGTTTTGCAGGTGGTCGTCGGAGAGGATGTCCACCGTATACCCGGCCTGTTCGAGGTATTTGGGGATATCGTCGCCGGAACCCATGATATAGCCGATGCGGTTCCCCGTCCGTTTTGCATGCACGCGGATCAGGCGGATTTCCGCTTTGGGGTGCAGGGTCAGTATGGGCAGGTGGGCGTAGCGGATAACCGATTGGCTGCGATGGTAGGTCTTGTTCCCCACGGCCAGGTTTACCGTTAGATCGCAGGAGCTGTCGTTGGCGGGCGGGGTCACCTTCACTGAGACGGTTTTTTCCGTAAGGGGTTCCGCGATATTGAAGGGGATATTTTCCGGTTCTGCTTTCCATGAGGGGGGGAGGTTGAGTTTAAGGGTGCCCGAGACCGGTGCGGGTCCGCTTCGTAGAATAACGGCGATGGTTTGGGGGTCGTTGCCGGGAAAGTAAAACACGTTTTCGGTAAAATTGGCCGTTACCGGCGGTGTCACCGTGAGATCGCGGATTTGTTCGCCTTCCACCGGGTCCCGCCAGCGGTAGAGTACGGGGGTCTCGAAGGCGACTTCTTTGCCTTCGGCTTCGAGGGTGGCCTTTATATTAAACCGGTAGGGCGCGGCGGCCATGCCTTTGAAGCGGTGATTGGCGGCGGGATAAATACCTTTCGTGGGTTTTTCCTTTAGCCAGAAAGGGTGCGTGTAGGCTTCTTTTTCATCGATTTTCATGGTGATTTCGCGGGTGAAGGGCATGTTTTCATCCAGGGGTTTATCGATCTCGACGGCGTTATTTCCGCCGGGCACCATGATCGTCTTAAGCTTGAACGGAAAACCGGAGCGGTTGATCGCCACGGCGGTTACTTTCACTTCGGAACCGGGGGTCACTTCGGCGCCGTCGACACTGGCTTCGATCCAGAGGCCGGCACAGGAGCGGATAACGTCGGTCAGTTCTTTTGTTTTTTGGATGACCCAATAGGATTCGGGCATTGCCTTGAGTTGAGAGAGGGCGTCGAGCAGGTATGGCAGGATTTTTTGGGGTTCCTGGGGAACGAAAGCGCGGTTGGCCTTTTCAAGGGTCGAGCGTAATTTTTGAGAGTTGGGGACGCGGTCCCAGGAGGTGTCGATGCCGTCGAAGAGATCTTTTTTCGCCGGTTCGCCGGCAAGCAGGTCGAAATAGTCGAGCCACTGGCCGCGGCGGGGCAGGGCGCCGAATCCCTGGCTCTTGTGCATACTGCGGCTGCGTGCGGCGATCTCGTAATAGGATTTGCCCAGCAGCCGGTTGTAAGCGCCGACATCCAGGGTCACGAATTTTTCCAGTTCTTCGGGTTTGATATTTTTATCGTAATAGGGCCGCCAGGTATTCCAGAGGATGCGTTTGGGCTGCCATGGGGAAACATATTTCAATTGTTCGGGGAACCGTGCCGGGTCTCCCGCGGCGTTAAACGCTTCCACGGCCAGGGTCGCCGACGCGGTATGGTGTCCGTGTCCCCCGCCCTGGGAACTGTCGGCGGGGAAACGGGTCATGATTACATCGGGTCTGAATTTACGGATAACAAACACGATATCTTCGAGTATATTATCTTTTCCCCAGATGGCGATGGATTCGGATTGTGTTTTGGAGTAGCCGAAATCCACGGCGCGGGTGAAGAATTGTTCGGCGCCGTCGATCCCGCGTGCTTCGAGGAGTTCATGGGTACGGAGTACGCTCATGAGCGGTCCTTTTTCCGTGCCGATGAGGTTTTGTCCGCCGCCGCCGCGGGTGATCGCGAGGTAGCCGGTGCGTACTTTCTTTTCCCGCGACAGGCAGGCCAGTACCGCCGTATTTTCATCGTCCGGGTGCGCGGCGATATAGAGCGCGCTTCCCAGGACCTGTAGTTTCTCGAGGGCGATCTTTATTTCCGCCGCGTTCATCATCTCGGGCTGGTGCGCCCGGAGGAGGGATGAACCCGCGGCGCTTATCAAAACCGCCAGTATCAAAATTATCTTTACTAATTTCATTTTACCGTCCTTTTTGAAAATCTTCATGGTTTATAAAACTATTATACGATATCGTACCAGAAAAGTTGACTTTTTTGTAGTCCTGTAGTATAAATTTCTGATTAAAATTTTTTTTGCCACTTTAAACCGTCGGGTTTTCATGGTTCGGTGTCTTAGTGGCAAGAATCATTTGGAGGAAAAAAATGAAAAAAGTAACAGTGATTTTGAGTGTTTTGATTTTTTTAAGCGTGGTAACAGGCGGCCTGTGGGCCCAGGAGATAAAGTTTCCCAATGTCAGCCAGAAGGCGTCGGTATTCCAGGCCGTCGGTCTGACCGATGTTACCATTACCTATCACCGGCCCGGTGTAAAGGAACGTGTGATCTGGGGTGAGCTGGTACCTTACGATAAAATATGGCGAACCGGTGCCAACAGTGCGACCACCATCGAATTCGGCACCGACGTGGAGATCGAGGGCAATAAGCTGGCGGCGGGGAAATACGGTCTCTATACTATCCCCGGTAAAGAAGAATGGACCTTTATTTTCAGCAAGCAGAACAACCTCTGGGGCGAGGGCGGTTACAAAGAGGAAGAGGATGCCCTCCGGGTGAAGGTAACGCCCGGGTCCGGTCCCCACTGCGAATGGATGAATTTCGTATTCACCGATCTGTCCGAGAGTTCGGCGAAAGTGGTCCTGCGGTGGGAGAAAGTAATGGTGGGTTTTACCGTAAAAGTGGACACCAAAGCGATGGTATTAAAGAGCATCGAGAGTACCATGGGCCGGTACTGGGTTCCCGCCTATCGTGCCGCCAACTATGCCTTTGAAAATGAAATGCTCGATAAGGCCAAAGGATGGATCGATACATCGGTAAGCATCCAGGCTGCTTATTGGAACATGCTTTTGAAAGCCAGGGTCTATAAGAAAACGGCAAAGACGAAAAACGATGAAAAGATGGCCGTAAAGATATTGGAAGAAGCCCTGATGTTGGGCAAAAAGCTTCCCGAAGCCCAGCAGGGGTATACCGAGGAAGGAAAGAAGTTGTTCGAAGAGTGGACCGGCAAGAAGTGGGTTGAAAAGAAAAAATAACAGCGTTAAATAAATAGCGTTTGAGGTTCAGGTTGAGGAGGTATCCGTTTTTCTCCTTAACCTGGACCTCAATCTTTTTTTATTTTTCTTATACATCACACCACATGTTTAAGGTGTTCTTTTTACAATAATACACCTTACAATAATACACCCTTTGGGTGTTTTCGCATGGTGAGACAGAAGTGGCTGCGGCGGAAATAGGAGACGGATTTACTTACGAAGGGTAATTTACCGAGGAAACGCAGCCGCTGGTTAAAGATACTCCACCGGATGTGGGGATGGGAAAACCCGGAGGCGGATAAGAGTTTGACCCAGAGGTTCGGCGACTGGTGTTTGTGCCATTCGATTGTGGGGGCAAAGGGGTTTTTGAGTTTGAGCAGGGGGAAAACGTTGTACCGGGAGCAATCGGCGATAATGAGTACGGCCCCGGGTCGTGACAGGCCGTTCAATTTCGCGAAAAGGGTCTTGTAAATTTCAACCGCTTCGGCGTCGTATTTTAGTTTTACACAGGCGTTTTCATCGAGATGGTTTATCGAGTTATGGAGCAGGATGATATCGAATGTTTTACCGTTGGGGCTGAAGTCCTGTAAAGTGGTTGTTTCCAGTTTCACGCGGTTGCCGGTTTCCAGGGAGGATTGGATATTATTGAATTTTTTTACCGTGCCCCGGGTTGAGCCGGCGGCTTCGGGTTCGATGCAAATCACCTCTTCGGCGCCCATGCAAGCGGCATAGAAACTAAAAAGGCCGGCCCCGCCGCCGATATCCAGCATTTTTTTCCTTTCAAAGGAAATGTTGTCGAAGATATAGTTAAAATAGAGTCCCGGTCCTTTCGCATCAGGGATCAGTCCTTCCTTGTGCGCCAGGGAAAAGTAATTCTCGACACACCGGTTTTTTATTTCTTCCGTATTGCTCATCGCAGTAGTATTATATAATATATGTCCCGCTTTTTCAAGTTTTAAGAAGAAAGGGCTCACCTATCCAGCCGGGAATGAACCCATAAAAAAATCAAGGGTTTCGGATTTTCATCCCGTCTTCTCTCGACAAAAATAGATAAGCGTGTAAAACAGGTGTTGTAAAAAAATTTCCGATAATTGTTTCGGAGGTAATTATGGGAAATAATAGTACAACGAAAATGTATTTAGGCCCAAAAGAAATGGCAGGGGTAATTACCCGGGAGCGATTGGGTGGTTTATTCGGCTTTGAACCTGCTCTAATGAATCAGCTCATATTTCGTCTCAAAAAGAAAGGTATTCTTAAGTCCATCAAGAAAGGAGTGTATTTTTATTCCCCATTTCATAACAATTGTATGAATGGGAAAACAAGGTAGGGAATGAAATAATTGTCCCCCTCCCGGTGAAGGTAATCTCTTGTGATAATAAGCCTTTTGGTCACTTGAGCGGGATAACGCTCAGAAAAATTCTTGATCTCCAGGGGAATCCGGATCACATTCTTCCTGTATTTTACTTCCAGGGGAACCATCACGCCCTCCTGGTGCAGGATAAAATCGATTTCCGATTTGGACACCGTCCGGTAATAATTAATGGAACGAACACTCTTCATTTGCCGGGCATGGATATAGACGAAATTTTCAATCTCACTCCCGCTGAAGGAGTCCGGGGTCTGGTGAAGGGCATCGTTGAGAATAACCCGGCGCAGCCCGGGATCGGAAATATAGACTTTCTGCATCTTACTGATCTCTTTGCGCACATTGGTAAAATAAGGAGAAACCAAAAAGAAAATATAAGTCCCTTCCAGGATGTTGAGATACTTATTAACGGTTTCCATATTCAACCGCAGCGTACCGCTGATCTCGTTTTTATTCACGAGGTTGCCTACCTGGGAAGCCATTAACCGGAGCAGGTTGTTGTAGGCGTCCAGTTTGCTAATGTTTAAAAAACCGGCAATATCTTTTTGCAGGTAGGTTCCGACGATTTCCCGGAGGATAAGGGGCCTTTTCTCATTGGACTCGAAACACGGCTCCGGGTATCCTCCCCAATTCATATAGTCGATCATTGCCAACGTCAGTTCATCGCGGTTCATTAAGTAAAAATCACGGATATCCTCCATCGCTTCGATGGGAAAACCTTCCCCCGTTTCCACGGTTTTAACATTGCCGGTGCTCGTTATATATTCATTAAAGGAAAAGGGCATCATTTGGAATTCGATCTTTCGTCCCGTGAGGAATTCTTTGTTTTTGGAAATCTCCAGGCTCGAGGAACCGGACACGATCAGTTGAATATGTTCCTTCAATTGATCGAAGACCACTTTTACGAACAGTCCGGCGTTTTCCAGGTACTGGAACTCATCCAGGAATACATACAGGCGTTTACCTTTGACCGTATGGTTTTCCAGGAATTTTATGAAGAGTTTGGGCTCTTTGAAGAGGGTGTTACCGATTTCCAGGTCGATGGAGAAGAAGAGGGTAGGGTGTTCTTTTTTTAGCTGCTGTTCCAGGTATTTGAGGATGGTTGTTTTGCCCACCTGGCGTGAACCATTTATAAGGAGTATCTTTCCTGTATCCAGCCATTTTTGCATATCGTCTAATATGGTTCTCTGTATAAACATAAGTGTATTTTAGCAGTTCACCATAAAAAAATCAAGGTATTTTTCCTGGTCCACCATAAAAAAATCAATGGTGCCACTTTTTCATCCCGTCTTCTCTTGACAAAAATCGATGAGCATGTAAAAAATTTAACCGTCACCCGTCGGTGTTGACGGGGATTCCGGCGATACACGGGCCTCCTTCTTTTCCCTGTACTTGTAGAAATAACTCAATACCTCGTGCTTCAACAGACGGTCTTGCGCCATGGATTCCAATAACTCGCCAGGGTCCAGGGCTTGACCTTTTTTTTGACTTGTAATCCTTTCGCTTTTGTGATAAAGTGAAATCAAATGGGTACCTGGAGGTATTAAAATGTTCGGGATAAAATTTATCAAATTCGATGCGATGACTTACGTGGTCCATTTTCAACACGGGAAAATAAAACGCGAAGGACGGGGCCTCTCTTTTTACTACTTCGGCCCAAGCTCCTCGATCGCCGCCATCCCCCTGGGAAGCCGCGATATCCCGTTTATCTTTAACGAGACCACCAGGGATTTCCAGACGGTTTCGGTGCAGGGGCAGATCACCTATAAGATCGAAAACCCGAAACAACTGGCGGAATTACTGGACTTTACCCTGGATAGAAACCACCAATACAAGGACGACAACTTTGAAAAATTAAACCAACGGCTGAATAACGAAGCACAAACGTCCACGTCTTCGTTTATCCAGGGATTGACGCTAAAGGAGGCCCTTCGAAGCGCCAAAGAGATCGGGGAAAAAATCCGGGAAGGCCTACAGGCGTCCGGTGCCGTTTCACTCCTGGGCGTGGCCATCCTGGGCGTGGACCTGCTGGGCGTAAAACCCACCCCGGAAATGGCAAAGGCCCTGGAAACGGAAACCCGGGAAGAACTCCAAAAAGACGCGGACCTGGCCATCTACGAAAGACGGAATTTCGCTGTCGAGCAGGAACGGAAGATCAAGGAAAGCGAATTAAATACGGAAATCGCGGTGCAGGAAAAGAAAAAACAAATCCAGGAAAAACAGGCGGAGATCAAAATCCGGGAAGAGGAAAACGATCGAAAACTCAGGGAAATGCGAATCGCCGCCGATATCTCGGTCGAAACCCAACGGAAAGAATTGATCGATATGAAGGTCCAAAACGACAAAAAGGACGCGGATTCCAAAGGCTATACCCTGGAAAAAACACTGAAACCCTACAAGGATATCGATTGGAAAACCCTGATGGCCATGCAGCCGGGCACCATGGACGCCCGGGAACACGTGGCTTTCGCATTCAGGGAACTGGCGGAAAACGCGGACAAGATCGGCCACCTGAATATAACGCCCGACCTGCTGGAAACGTTGATGGAAACCGATGAGAAAAAAACGGCCCGGCGCCGGGGAAAAACCGAAAATAGCGAATAATAATGGATATTGAAAAGGCCATTATCGTCGTCAATAAAACCCGGCTGGAACAATTGACCGCGCGCTTTAACACCAAAGCGCAGGCCAAATTTTACATCGAGCACGCCGGTGGTGATTTCGAAGATTATGAAATCGAACACGATTCCTTTAAACGGTCCCTTGAAATCGTTCAGAAAGCGATTTCCCGGGAGTTGAGGTATAAGATCATCGACCGGCAGTACGTACCCAATTATATTTTTTCCAAAAAGGATGTCGTGGTTGTGGTGGGACAGGACGGCCTGGTGGCCAACACGGCAAAATATGTCAACGATATCCCTATAATCGCGGTCAATCCGACTCCCACGCGGTACGACGGGATACTGCTTCCCTTTGATACTTCTAATTTCGAAGAGGGCCTTTTCAGCACGCTGGAAGGCAACCCGAAAATACAGGCGGTGGCCATGGCCGAAGCGCGGCTAAACGACGGCCAACGGCTTTTGGGCTTCAACGACCTGTTTATCGGTCATTCCTCTCATATCTCGGCCCGGTACAAGATCACTTTTCAAAATCAATCGGAGAATCACTCGTCCAGTGGGATCATTGTCTCCACCCCCGCGGGTTCCACGGGCTGGCTTAGTTCCCTGCTGAACATGGCCCATGGGATCAACAGGACGTTTATTAAAAAGGGAGGCGGAAAGATCAACTTGCATAAAATGGCCTGGGACGAGAAACGGTTGATTTTTATCGTTCGCGAACCGTTTTTAAGCAAGTATTCCCAGGCCGGCCTGACAACGGGTTTCATTTCGTCCGATAAGAAGCTGGTTTTGGAATCCTTTATGCCCACCAACGGTGTGATCTTCAGCGACGGTATCGAGTCGGATTTTCTCAATTTTAATTCCGGCGCCATCGCGAAGGTCGGCATTGCCGCTGAAAAAGCACTGATCGTTCAAAGGCAATGATCTCTCTACCATAAAAATAATATTTGCCACGGATTTACACGGATAAACACGGATAAAAAATAAAAAAAATCCGTGTACATCCGTGTAAATCCGTGGCTAAAATTTTATACAGATCATCCTGCGGCGATGTCGCGGCGGCTGAAAATCCAACCGCCCACGGCAAACATTGCCAGGGAAACGGCAATAAGTGAAATGGACGTACCCACACTCACCCGCCCGCCCACCAGTATGGCCATGGGATTGTAATAAGAAAAGGGGTTGATGGGCGACAGGTATTTTAACGGCTGCCACAGGGGCGTGGCCGTGTTTAAAATGTAAAAGACCATCAGGGTGATACCGCCGTAGGTGAAGAGCATTTTCCCGCTGTCGGAAATGGCGGCGAAAATCGCGACATAACCGGCAATAAAAATCATCAGGAGGAACAGGTTCCAGGCCAGCGCCGCAAAGGGTCCCGTGGACAACCGCTCACTGTGGAGCAGCGTAATACCCGCCGCGGAGGATAAATAGGTAAACAGCGCCTGGCACCCCAACCCCACGTAAATGACGATGGCCAGGTTGATATAGATGCGGATGCGCGATACCGGCTTGCTGAGGGTGAAACCGATGGCACCCCCGGCGACCTCCGAAGTCACTACCTGGGACACGGCGATAAATGTGAAGAGGATAAAAAGCAGCATCATAATGGGGTGCATATGACCGATGGCAATGATGCCGTATTTAACGATCGCCTCCACGAACCCTTTCCCCATCATTTTCTCCACGATGGGCGGGATGTCCTTCATGTCCTTAAGTATCCCCTGGTAAATCTGGGTGGAGGTCCCCAGGATGGAAAACAACATCTCGAAAGCAAAAAGGCCGAGGCAAAGGAGCAGTAGTTTTACCCATACGCCTTTCAACGATTGGGTCAGGTGGATATTTCCGATCATTGGGTTTCCTCCTCTTTATAATAATCCAGGAACACATCTTGCAAACCGGCGGTGGGCAGGGACATGTCCGCCACGGGGAAACGCGCGAGCAGCTTGATGACGGCATCGATATCCCCTGTCAGCCGGGCATCGAGGGTTGTTCCGTCCACGGCGACGATTTCCCAGGCGTCCGATTCCAGCGGGGCGGGATCGATTTCCTCTTTAAAGGTGACATGGACCGAGCGGGCCGTATGTTTCATCAGGTCTTTGATCACCTCTTCCACCACCAGCCGGCCCTTGCGGATAATCGCGGCCCGGTCGCACACCAGTTCCACTTCCCGCAGGTGGTGCGAGGAGAGGAACACCGTGCCCCCGTTGTCGCGGTACTCTCCCAGGAGTTCGTAGAAGGTGTGCTGCATCACCGGGTCCAGGCCTTCGGTGGGTTCGTCCATGACCATTAGCTTCGGGCGGTGCTGGAAGGTCTGTATAATCGCAATTTTCCGCGCCATGCCCGTGGAATACTCCTTGATCTTTCGTCCCAGGTCTTTCTCCGACAGGGCGAATTTTTTGAGTAACCGGGCGCGGTACTCACGGTCGGCGGCCGAAGAGAGTTTCCACATATAATCCAGGAAATCCTCGCCGGTCATGTTTCGCCGGGGTCTCACCGCGCTGGGGAGGTAGCCGATATCTTTGCAGATGTCCAGGTGGTGTTTGACCGCATCTTTCCCGAATATTTTGGCTTTGCCGCAGGTGGGGAAGATGAGGTTTACCAGCAGCCGGATGGTGGTGGTTTTCCCCGCGCCGTTGCTGCCCAGGAACCCGTATATTTCGCCTTCCCGGACGGAAAGGGAGAGGTCTTCGACGCCCACCACATCGTCTTTATAATACTTTGTCAACCCGAAGGTCTCGATTATTTTGTCCATGCTTTAATAATAGCATAAAGGGTGTCTTATGTAAATTGGGATGATTTGCTTATGTCACCATTGGAAGGCGGTGGAAAACGGTTGCGGGTTGCGGGTTACGGGTTGCGAGGTTAAAAGATTGAAATCACTGTCTCAGAATCCTGGAAAAATCCATCCTCGCAGTGCGGCCGCAGCGCATTACCATGCATCCTCTTAAGAATCCACACTCCACATCAAGTTTTTAAGCTTTTCCCCCGCAACTCGCAACTCGCAACAGCCGAATCACCAACTCTTAAGATCTGGTGGGAGATGTCGGTTTAAGGAGTGGGAGGGCTTGGAGCCGGACTACCCTGTCCTTAAATGAAGACATTACCGCCGTCTTTTTTTGGCAAGGGCAGTCAGAGGGACTTGAATTGATTCAGGCGAGTACATTCAACCAGTCGATCTAATGTTTTCAAAGTAAATACTTTACCGCGGGTCGCAAGAATCATTTTCTCCATATCCCCCCTGCGGACGCCAAACCCTCGTCCTCCGATACACGCAATGACTTCATATTTATATTGTCCCTCCGGTTGCCCTTCCAGGCTTAATTCTCCAAGGTGTTGAATTCTTGTTGCCTTATCGCGGGCTGTGCCGTCATCTTCCGTTATTTTAGCTTCGATTATAACCTGGGGATTAAATTCGCTTGGGATAATGAAATCAGGTGCCTGATCAAAACCATCGATACGCTCGGCACGCTTTGTCTTGCGGTAACTAATACCTGCTTTAGTTAAAACATCTTCAATGGCAGATTCAAGACTGTCTCCAACCAAATCGCTCACTGAATCCCGGTGACTTGCAAATGGTCTACCGAGGAATCGTTCATACAAAAGCATTGCATATGGGACTCCCATACGGGAGAAAGATTTAATTGCGATTATCCCGGTTTTTGTATCCGCTTTTCCAAGCCTGTGTATTTTCCCCTTTTCAACCTCCGGCGCTCCTTCGTTCAGCAGTTCACAAGCGGTCTGCACAAGCGCTGGAAGCCGTTTCTCCGTTGAACCCGAAATTTCCAACGGCACAGCCGGGGTCATACGGATTTTACGGTCCAAAGTACGAACAAAACCTTGTGTAATATTAATGCCGGTTCTCTGTGTTGTGATATATGCCCATTCAGACGGGGAAAACCCCAGTATTGCCCGTAACACGATAAAGGAGATAGGTTCGGATAAGATTATGGGCAGAATCCGTTCCACAGTAATTTCCGAGAAAGATGAAGTGCCCTGTTTAAGCTCTTCATATCCCCTTTCAAAAACAGGATATTCGATAAATCCGGATCCTCTCGGCATAGAAAGAAAATCCGATTCCAGGGACAAAAAGATAGAATCAACAAAAACATCGGTGTTTTTCCTGATCTCTTCAAACTCTACTTCAAAAGGGAATCTCGTCTCCGCTTGTTTCATATTCTAAATCACCATCCTTTACGATAAATTGTTGTTCATCTTTTAAATTGTTCAAAAAATCATAAAGATATTTTTCAATATCCGGGGTCCCACCAAAATTGCGGACCCATTCTGCGATTCTTTCTAATTTTTTCTCTGTGCTTATATCTTTAACCCAGCCGACTCTCAACGACCAGGTTGCCAACCGGATAAGATGCCCGAATACAATACAGCGGATATCCCCTTTTGTGGGTTTCATATTACCAACTTTTAAAAAATAGATATCTTTCAGTACAATTGAGACAAGGCCTTTCGGGGAGTCCGGCACCCACTTACGACGCATTATTCCCTTACTTCGGCAAACAAACACAGTATCCGTTATCGAGGAATGGGAGTTGTTGATGTGAATGGACGCCCCCATTTCCGCCGGACATGGCAAAGAAGCGGAACAAGTGAGACCCGCATCCAATATTGCCACGGCAACCGGGTAATATGCTTTCAGGTTATTGTGGTGATAAGTAAAAGCCAGTGGGGAACCGGGCTTTAATGCGTATTTCATTTTTTGGAACACATCGGACAATCCGTCTGTAAAATGAATCAAATCCCTTCCCATATTCTCATTTCCTGTTAACTCCTCCTTATTACGGGTCGAAGAGCCCCGGAAAGCATCTATTTCATTTCCAAGTAATTGGCGGAGCCAAACGTAACAGAAGTCCATCAACTCGGCATATTGAACATTTCCATAATATGGGGGGTCTGTAAAAACGGCATCCAGGCTGTTCTTGGCTACTATTTTCTTAGTGGCATCATTACAGGAAATATCTACCTTTCTCGGTTTTCGACGGGTACCGTTTCCCGAATCACCGATCCATTCATCCCGGATGTCCACGCGGATTTTTTTCCCATCCTGGTGCTTTATTTCAAAGGGAAAGTCGCAGTATTGTTTGGCTTTGGAGAACTTGTCTATAATATTACTCCATCCACCGGAGCCAACATTGGTCCCCTTTTTTGCATCGCGTATCCCCAGGAAATTGGACTCGCATTGGATTAAGCCGATGGGGAATCCGTGTACTGAAAAAATGTCCAATGATTTAAGCGCCATGGAGTCATAGCGGCAAAGCATGTTCTGATACCGTAGAAGGTCTGAAATATTGGTTGCCAGGGCATGCCGTATTTTTTTTATTTTCAGGGCGTTTATAAAGCATGCACTTAATTCCAACCCGATCTTTTGTCGGGCGTTGAACATTTCGCTGTAATGTCTATAACCCCATCTGTGAAGTCTGTCTGTCTCATCCCCGGAGGGGATATTGTCTCCCGGTATAAAATGGGGGTGTATTTTTTCCAACAGGTATTCCGCCTCTTGAGTTTTTAACAAATCCTGTTCATCGGGGGATTTGAAAAATCGTCCGGTATGCCCAGGTTTACATGCCGGGCAATGATACTCGAGTGCAAACAGGCGGTGTTTGGGCGGTCCTGATTGGGGTATGGGGTATCGATTCAATTCACTGCAGTGAGGGCAAATACAACGATTTCGCTTCGCAGGGCCGGACATAGTTAGATTCTGACCGCAATGATAACATGCACCCGGTTTTTGCCGGTCATGAGTTTCGGTCAATTTCCCACATTTTCCACATACAAATATATTTTTTGGATGCCTTCTATCCTGGGCCACCAAGTAACCGGGGAATAGATCAAACTTTTTACCGCAGCGAACGCATTCCTGTACTTTAACCCACAGGAAATACTTCACGTGTGCATTTTCCGAAGAACAATACTCGCAGCGTGTACGGTAAAGATGCCCAATCTGTTGTTGGAGTGAAGTCCTCAATGCTTCTGCACTATCTGTATAAACGTTGAGATCAAGATGCTCCAATTCCTGTTTTACAATCCAATAAGACATAGGGTTTATATCGTACCCCATCACATCGCATCCGATGCGATTGGATTCTAACAATGGAGTACCCCCCCCCATGAATGGGTCTGCCATTCGTATTCCACGCAGGTCATTGGAGTTGTAAAATGATTTTTTTAAGGGTTCATTTGAGAATTCAGACAGGAGCAGACCCCGGAAGAGCGTACCGGGCCGTCGTGCGAACCATTTATGTACAGCGATAATCGGACGATAGTTCTGCTGAATCTGTTTTTCCCGTAGGGCAAGGTTCGCAATAAAAGGCACATCGAAATTATATTCTATCATAAGTTTATTACTTTTTTTTTCTAGATACTGTTCCAATAATTTTGTACATGATTTACTATAACACAAAGGATCGTATTTGTAAATTGAGAGGGTGGGTGAATCTATATAGATGATCGTCGTGTCCTTAAAAGGATACATTACCGGCGTCTTTTTTTGGCAATGGTTTTGCATCCGGTATTTATGAAACCACTTATGTAAAGGTATCATCTAAAAAATGAAATTACGTTGCCCCGGTTGGATACGCCAGGAAGCTTGCGGCTACCTTTAAGAGGGCGGCCCTGCCAGGGCCCGGAGGTAAAATGAAAAAATATATTGTGATTGCGAGTGTCTTGCTGCTGGTCCTGACAGTGCAGTTTTGCGGGAGGGGAATCTATACCAACCCGGTGTTCCTGGAGAAAACCGCGGGTCATCGCATTATCGCCATCCTGCCTTTTGAAATGATCTTTACGGGGAAAAAACCGAAAAAATTAACGGTCGAGGACGCGGCCAAACTGGAAGAAGTCGAGAGTATCGCTTTTCAACGGTCGCTCTACCAGTCGTTGTTCCATGAAACCACCCGGTACCGGGACCCGGTGAGAATCGATATTCAGCCGGTCACCAGGACCAACCGGGTACTGGATAAAAACGGCATCGGCATCCGGGATTCATGGCACATGGATGAAGCGGAACTGGCACGCCTCCTGGGAGTGGATGCGGTTGTCAGGACCAGGGTAATCAAACGGCGGTATATGTCGGGCCTGGCCTCTTTCGGTCTCGAAGTCGGCACCTCTATCCTGAATGCCATCCTGGAGGATTCCCCGCTTTTCATCATTTTACCCACCACCACCAACCGGATAAAGGCCGAGTGCTATATTTTCAACGGCCTGGACGGGGCGGTATTATGGGAATCGGCCGTGGTGGATGAAACCGACTGGCGCCTGGAAGCCAACGCCATTGTGGACGGCGTCACCCACCATTTCGCCAGGCGCTTTCCCTACCGGTAAACGGTACTGCGGTACCCCGGGAGATGAAAATTACCCGGGTTTATTTGCCCTGATAGCTGGATAAAACCGCTGCCGCCGCCGAGGAAAATAAAACCGGCCCATAAAAAAAGATGTCCTCATCCACTGAAAATACCGGTGAATGAAGATTCCCCTCGACGCCCGTTCCAAGGAAAAAGAAAAGAGACGGCACTTTATGGGAGTAGGTGGAAAAATCCTCGCCGACGGTAACGGGTTCCGTAACGATCACATTATTTTCACCCAATAATTCCTTGAATACAGGGGTCAGTAATCGTGTTAGCGTTACGTCGTTTTTTACGTACCTGGACGATTTAACGAATTTGAAATCATAGGCGATACCCATGGATGCCTTCAGCCCCTTTAGAATGTTTTCCATTCCTTTTTCGATGTTGCTTTCCGTTTCAAAGGAGAAGGTCCGCACCGTTCCTTCCATATCCACCCGGTCCGCGATCACGTTCAGCCGCACACCGCCGTTGATCTTACCGATGGTCAGCACCGCTTTTTCATTGGGGTCCTTAAACCGGCTGATCAGCGATTGAAACTGGAGTATTGCCAGGCTTGACGCATAGATGGCATCTATCCCCTGGTGGGGGAACGCACCGTGGCTGGATTTCCCGTTGACCGTAATAAAGACGGAAGCCACGTTGGCCATGATGGGGCCTTCCCTCAGCGCAATCGAACCCACGGGGTAACCCGGCATCACGTGAAGTCCCAGCATGGCGTCTATTTCCGGGTTTTCCAATACGCCCGCTTCCGTCATCCGTTCCGCGCCGGCGGGACCGCCGCCGGGGGCCCCTTCCTCGCACGGTTGAAATATAAACACAACGGTGCCGGGGATTTTGTCTTTTATTTCACTCATCAGTTTCGCCGTCAACAGGACATTGGTCATATGTCCGTCGTGACCGCAGGCGTGCATGGTCCCTTTATTTTGCGATTCAAAGGGGAGGCCGGTTTGTTCCGTTATGGGCAGGGCGTCCATATCGGACCGGATCCCCACCACCGGCGTCGGCCTGTTTCCTTTGAGGACGGCTTTAACACCCGTGCCCGCGATCCCGGTCCGGACGTCCAGCCCGCATTTTTCCAGGTAATCGGCGATAAACGCGGCGGTCTTTTTCTCCTGGAAACAGGGCTCCGGGATGGTGTGAAGGTACCTGCGTATTTTTACGGCTTCCGGGTGATACTCCCTGGCCTTTTCCTTAAAATAGGCCTGGAAATCGAAGTCTTCACCAGACATGGGAGCCGACAACACAAAAAACACTAACATGAGACAAAGGGTCATTATTTTTTTCATGCCCTAACTCTACCAATTTTCCCCGAAAAAGTAAAGCCCGCGGCCTGAAACCGTCGAACGGTCAACCCCGAAAGCCCGACATTTGTAAATATTTATAAATATTTACTTTTCAAACCCCTTCCTGATAAACAACTCCCGGGGAAAAATATAAAGTATTATCCGATTTAACCAAAAACCGGGAAAATGTACTATTCTTTTCATATGAAAAGGAAAATATCACCTGGAGAAAAACCATGACTATTAATAGCAAAAAAATCGTCACGCTTTTACTTATCGTTTCCGGTTCGATCATTGCTTTCTTTTTTATCTTACATGGGTTTAAAGGGCGGCAAAACAACCCGAAATTCCGTCCGTTTCTTAAACAGGAATGCGACTATTACGTTTACGATTATGTGGCCGGGCATCTTCACCGGGAGCACGCAAAACGCATTTATAACTGGGATGAAAATGAAAAAGGACCTATCGTTTTGCAGACAAACAACCTGGGATTCCGGGAAGACAACGATACTTCGGAACAAAAAGCAAAAGGTATCGTCCGGGTCCTTGTAACCGGCGATTCCCACATCGACGGGGTGGTGAACAACAGCGAGTCTTTCGCCAATCAATTGGAAGACCGGTTGAACCGGAGGCTGACAACACCCGGGTATGAATGTATCAACGGCGGTGTCGGGCATTTCGGACCCCAAAATTACTCGGGATTTTTAAAACGGTTTTTGTACCTGAAACCGGATGTATTTTTTGTCGTCATATATACCGGCAATGATTTTATAGATGCCATCTGCATCGAAGAGTTTCACGGGCGGCTCAAAACGAACAAAAGACCCGATGATTACGTCCAAAAATTAACGGCCGCAAATAAGATCATCGACGGTAACCTGGCACAGGCAATTAACCAGGTCTATTTTTTTAAGACCTTTCCTCACCTGGAGGACAAAGCGTTGGAAATAACAGAAAACCACCTGGAAATAATTACTAAAATATGCAAGGATAACAATATAAAGTTAATGGTCGCGTTACTCCCGACAAAAACGGATATCGAACCGAATACGGATGCGGAACGAATCAACACGGCAAACGAAATACTGCAATTGACGGACACCGATCTCGCGATCAATCGCCACTTAACAATATCCCTTGCCGCCTGGCTGGAAATGAAAAAAATAAATTATATCGATCTATATGATCATATGAAAAATAAGAACGTTACACTGTTCTGGAAAAAAGACCACCATCTTAATACGAACGGTCACGCGTTAATGGCGGATATCATCTACTCTTCATTTCACTTCTAGTGTCGGTGTGAAGGGTTTTTTCCAGTCGAGGGGACCGGTTTGGAAGCGGTACTGCAAACGGCCCAACACGATTTCCCAGGCCCGGTCGAAATATTTCAACGCTTTTTGCCATTCCTCACCCGCCTGCCACCCCAGGTGAACCAGGGAGACCTGCGTTTTGTCTCCTTCCAGCGGTTGAAACGTCAGCACCACCCAGGTCCTTTCTTTTCGCACCTCCGGGATAGAGGGCGGTGCACTCCAGGTAAAAGAAAGCATCTCTCCCGGCACAAAGCTCAGGATTTTACACCCTTCACCTCCACGCAAACCTTCGGGTTGTTCGGGGGCGAAGTACATTTCATAATCACCCCCCACGGCCAGTTCCAGGGATGCGTCCGGGGCAAAGAAGGTTTTTACCCCTTCGAGGGTGGTCCAGGCTTTCCAGACATCGTCAACCGGCGCGGGGACCACCACGATCTTCCGGATGATCAAACCGGTGGTCAGGAACAATTTTTTTTCCATTTCCATTTGCTCACCTTTTTCCTTTTTTTTATGTTTCGGGGTCCCGTAAAGCTCACCCTGGAGAACGGTCATACCCATGGTTACCGTTAACACAATAAGCCATACTATCGAACGTGTTTTCACTTTTTCCTCCTCTCGCCCAATTTAACACACCGCCCGGACACTGTCAACCCGGCATGCCCCACGACAGTAATTCTAATTTTACCACGAAGAACACGAAGAGCACGAAGGGAAAGATAAGAAAAGACTTTAATTACCTGCTTTTTCTTTATTTTATCTTCGTGT
>Ga0210082_1000068_pt1 | contig 21284 bp, 38 predicted proteins | sample White_ThreeSqA_D_2_FD_185592 | JGI IMG/M metagenome (GOLD analysis project Ga0210082, IMG submission 185592) | Wetland microbial communities from the San Francisco Bay, California, USA, that impact long-term carbon sequestration -... | ecosystem: Environmental > Aquatic > Marine > Wetlands ... | reverse complement strand
GTCATCGATGGGATAGAAGGGTGTCATCGATGGGATAGAAGGGCGTCATCGATGGGATAGAAAGGTATATGCGGTGGGATAGAAGGGTGTCCCCGATGGGATAGAGGGGTGTCATCGGCGTAATAGACCCTTTTGACTTCAAAGCAAGAGAAAAATCCGGTGTAGTATATCCAAACATCCAGTCATAATACGACTTTCAGGGGAAAAGCAAGGAACTGCTCATTAAAAATGGAGCCGCGAAGAAAAAATGCACAAATTTTTCCTTGACTTTTTTTTCCTGGCTGTGTAAAGTAAGTCTATGCGATTCAGACAGAAAGGGTTTTCAGGAAACCGGATAGGTCAAACAACAAAATATATCTATAAATTAAAAAAAAGAGGAAGATCAAGATGAAAACAAAAAGATTCAACACAAAATTGGCATTAAACAAAAAAACGGTTGCAAATCTCAACACGCAGGATATGCAATCGCTTCGAGGTGGATTCCAATCCTATGATTCGTGCGCTATCACGAGAGCATGGGAATGCCCAACCGATTTCACCTGTACTGATCCGAGGTTTTGCGAGTGTACCTGGACTTGCACTCTGCCCTGTCCTGTGACAACTGTTCTACCTTGCTAAAGCAGGGCCTGGAATTTAAGCTAAATTAGGAGATTACCATGAAAACAAAAAAACTTAGCAAAAAGTTGGCGCTTAACAAAAAAACCATTGCCAATCTTATGGACAGCGAGACCGATTCAATCCGTGCCGGTGTATACCCCACCGTTGCCAGTTGTGCGCTGACAAATGATTGCCCGACAGATTACGTCTGTACCGATCCGGAATTCTGCGCGTGCTCGGCCATTTGTACATTTCCATGCCCGATAACGAAAGTTTTGCCTTGTTGATGAAAAAAAACGAAGCAGGCAAGGCCCACTCCTCTGAACTTTTTTCCCCTGGTATTGTAAAGTTTTATAAAATAAAGGAGGGACCATGAAAAAAAAATTTGGTCGAAAACTTTGCTTACACAAAGAAACCATCGCCACCCTGGAACAGCGACATGTGCTTGGAGGTAGGCCGGGAACCTACACTTGCACGGATACGATTGATTGTACCAAAGCAATAACCTGTCAGACCTATTGTAAGATCCCATGCCCGTGTGAATACCCCATTACCGCTACTGAACTCGGATGTCATGAAACCATGCTTTGTCCAACTGCGGGGTGCTAAGGTTAACTAAAACAATGCAGCGTTAATTGCGCGGCAAACGAAAGGATTAAACCCCCACTGCCCGGCTTTTCCAGGAGTGGGGGTTTAATCCTATTTTCTTACGAGGTTCAAAAATGGAGGAGAAAGCCACATCGAATAAATGGCATCCCATCGTGGTTGGAGCAGCGGCGGAGGAAATTCTCGCCGCCGTGGGGGAAATAGCCGAAGCCCTTCACCGCCCACCCGCCGCCTGGATTCCACGGGAGAGAGAAGGCGTGGAACCGTACCGCATCGCCCGGGGGGCGTCACTGGGCCACGGTTCATCCGGGATTGCCCTCTTTTATGCATATCTTTCACAAATATTCAAAGCGAATCCTATATTTGCAGAGGAAGCCCACCGGTTTATCACCCATGCCTGTGACGCCCTTGAAATCGTGCCGATGGCGGGAGGTTTATACCGCGGTATAAGTGGTATTGCCTGGACGGTCCAACATTTTCAGGGTTTTCTTTACGATGACGAATCCTATGACCCGGAAACCGACCCTAATATAGAAATCGACCGGATATTACAGGACCACTGGTCAAAACCTGAAAAATTCGACTTATGGGAAGGATGCGTTGGTTTGGGGGTTTATGCTTTGGAACGATACCCTCATTCCAATTCAAAACTGCTCCTTGAACTGTTGGTCACACAGTTGGAACAACTGGCGACCCAAACCGATAAGGGGATTACATGGGTTACACCACCTGATCCGGGACTTTCCGGGGCAGCGAAGGTTGGTCCTGGGGGAAGTTATGTCCTGGGTGTCGCTCACGGGATAGCCGGGATTATTTCATTCCTTTCCCGGGTTCATACATTGAATATCTTGCCGGAGACTACCAACAAATTACTATACGGTGCGGTATCCTGGCTGCTGGCCCAACAGTGGGAAAACGATACCCCTTTACTCTTCCCGCAATTCATTATGCCGCCGGATAATAAACCGCTCATAACCGGTACGTTCGGTTGGTGCCATGGAGATTTAGGTTTGGCAGCGGCCCTGATCTCCGCTGCCGGCTGTACCGGGGAGTCCTCGTGGAAAGCCAAAGCCATTGAAGCCGCCCATGCTTCTATCGATTACCTTAATGAAATATCAAATTTTCGTCACCCCTGTCTATGCCACGGTACTGCCGGTCTGGGACACCTATTCAACCGAATATACCAGGCCACCGGCGTTGAAGCTTTTAAAGAAGAAGCCGGCAAATGGTTCCGACATACCATTAAGCTCCGAAAGCCCGGAACCGGTATAGCCGGGTTCATTCATTACGGTCGTAACGAGGATGGGGAGATGGCGGAATTATATGATCCTGCTTTCATCCAGGGTGCGGCGGGAATCGGTCTGGCTTTATTGGCGGCAGTAACTGATCTTGAACCCGAATGGGACCGCGTCATGTCAATCTCCCCACAGCGCGGGGGTGCTATTTGCACGGCCCGGGGGGCAGAATAGATTCGAATGGTTTCCCAAATCCCGGGTTCTACAACAGGGACTCCCGGCATGGGAGCGGCGCGGGGGGCAGATTAAGTTCAGGCTAAACAAAATAATTTGATTTTTTCCATGAAAAGGCTTGACATTTTTCCCCCAAACAAGTAAATTATAACAAAAAAAAGAGGTGAATCATGAAGAAACAAAAAAAATTTGGACGTAAGCTCCAATTAAACAAAGAGACCATTAGCAAGCTGTCGGCTGATCACACCAGGGAATTGGTTGGCGGTGCGACGGTTTGGTGTTCGTATGATTGTCCGTCATTAAAAGCAACGAAATGTGATCTTACCGAATGTCTTGTTTGCCCCTGTGAATATCCCATTACTCCACCGGCCACTTTCCTTTGTTAGAAATTAGAAAAGAAGGCAAAAAACTGATGTTCAGGGTGGCAGCGTTTATTACACCCTTAGTTTATGGAGTGCCCCCGGCCGCTGTCGAAGGTATTGTGGAAGGGGGCTTATCCGATTCATAATCGAATACTCGATATGAGTAAAAAAATACAAGAGGACAAAGGCTTTTAACAAGCAGAGTGGAATAGACGGGACAGTCAGTCATGATGCGGGCCTCGCCCGGAGACGATGAAATTAAGGATGTAGGGAACAGGCTTGCCTGTTCCTTTATTTCATGGCAGGCGAAAAAAGCTACTATACCGGATTCTTTCAATGAGAAAATCTCCTTATTTTTCAAAATGGGCCGCGTTACCCAGATAAATAGGAGATTTTATCTCTTCTTCTTGATGATCTTGATTATCACATACCCGGTAATAAGAACAACACCGGGAATGATATAATAAAACGGCTCACCGATACTGCCGGTGAATACCCTTTCCTTGTACAACAACACCAACACATACATTACCAGCATATTGAAAACGGAATCGTTCTCTTTGAAAATAACCTTCCTAAGATTAAATGGATTTTGATTTTTTTTATAATCTTTAAAAGTGGGAATTATGCGCCTCACCCGGGTGCAGTACGCTTCATAGTCCTTGCCGTAGGTCTCGATCAAAAAATTCTCCTCGGACAGGATAACGAAATAGTATTGCAAAACTAAAAAAACCCCGAAAACCAACAGGGCGTATATATTAGAAAATACGGCCACCAGCCCGGTAAACATAAAAAAATTACCGATATACAACGGGTTCCGGACAATGGAATAAATACCGGTGATATTCAGGTTTTCCGCCCTCAAATAACTCTCCCTCCCGGACGTTCCTTCATACGCATACCCCACGGAAATCACCCGGATCATTTCTCCCAATAAAGACAACAACAGCCCACCCACATTAATAATGATATTTTGCCCCCCCATATTTATCGGCTTAAAGATCACAAATACCAATACAATAAAAGGCACCGGTGTAAACGACCGATGCTTAAACAAAAAATTCCCCAATTTCAATTTCCAATTATTCATTATTTATTCGCGTCCCTTCGCGTGTCTTCGCGGCTCCCCAATTATTCTTTCAAGATAACCGTAATCATCGAGGGTCACGGGAGTAAAACACACCCGCTTCACACCCGCCGGGACCAGTTTCAGATAGGCCTTGATCTCCGATTCCGGGATGCGGTCGCCGGTCTGCCAATCACGAATTTGTATTTTGACGATCAACTTTTCCTTGCAAATCTCATAGGCTTTATCCACAATATTCTTAAACAACTCCCGGTTCGCGGTCTCTCCCAATTTCATTTCATTTTTGATCTGCCGGTGATACGACATCAGGTAAATATAATCGAGATCGGTTTGTGCCAACTGCCAGAGATTATGACTGTACCAGTCCTCGGAATTCTTTATATTGAGCGGCGCTTCATAATAAACATTCATCCCCACTTTTATGGCGGAATTGACCATCTTGCAGTTCCTGACCACATCTTTGAGCACATCGGTCAATTGCTTGACCTTGATACGTTTCCAATTGAGATGGTAAAGGGTGCCGACAGCCATCATTTGCTGCTCATTGGGAACAACCTTTGTGACACTCCTGTATTTGGACGTCCCCCAACGGGAAAACCCTTCATTGTGCCGGATAGTAAAATCATCCTGGATAAGAATGCAGTCGATTTTATGAGAGGCCAACTCCTTGAATACCATATTGATCTTTTCAACGGCGTCGGGGTTAAAGACATCCAATTTGGGAATCTTCCGGCGCACGCCTTTTTCATATTCATAATCGAACAAAAACGTATTGGTAATCCATTTGAATTGCCTGCCGATCATCCAGGCGCACAAATCCATCCGTTTAAAATCAAACTCCCGGACCAATTCTTCCAGGGAAGGTTTGAGGGTTCTGAACTGGGTATTGTTGAAATAAAGTCCACCGTCGGTCTCGTTATCCTGGAAGACCCGGTAAATGATCTTTGAAATCCCTGCGTTGGCCAAACGCGTGTAATCGAGCTTGCCGTGGAGTTTTACGCTGAAGAATTGTATTTCATAACTCCTCGCGCCATCCGCGGAGGGATATGCCCATCCGGCTCCGGCACAAAAAAGGAAAATGAAAAGACTACAACCGAAAATTCCAATCGTGCGAGCGGTATTTCTTCTCAATCTCCGCAATGTTTTGTTTATCTTTAGCATTAAACTCGAACTCCTCCAATGGCCGGTCGATAAAGGCCTGGAAACTATTTATCAACGAGCGCCGGAGGTCATCCGGGGTTTTGTCCGACACTTCGCTGAGTGTGGTCATGCTTCGCTCGATGATCCGGGGCCGGGAACCGGTCCCGCGGGCATACAATTCATAATCCATGGATAAAGGGATGGAACCGTGTTGAAGTAAGGCCTTCTCATTCCTTTTTTGGGCGGACCCGACGATCTTTTTCCCCCCGATCTCGAGTTCGTTGGGAGTGGGAAACGAGAAACACGGGTTGCTGCTCTTTGCCAGGGACAGGTGATCGGGGGTTCCCCCGGAAAGATGGGCATCCAACCCGATGGCGTTGAACGCATGGGCCAGTACTTTCGAAATGAGCATATAGGACCGGTAAAGATCGTTGTCCTTATAAAAGATATCCTCGGACGAGACAACGGCATAGGTGATCTCATCGTTGTGGAGGACGGTTTTCCCGCCGGTGATACGGCGAACATAGGCGCATCCGTTATTCTCGATAAATTCGGTATTAACGGCCCGGGTAATTTTTTGCGAAACGCCGAAAGAGAATGAAGGGATTTCCCAGGAATAGAGACGAAAAAAACCCATTTTTTTTTCTTGACACCGGTTGAACAGGTATTCATCCCGGGCCATATTTTCGGAAGCGGAAAGAGCGGTTTTATCGAATAAAAGAAACCAGCTTGACATTCATCCGTCGTCCTGGTCTTCGGTGGTCTTGTTATCGACTGCCGATGGGATATCCTCTTCCCGGGGAGTCATATCGATATTTCCCTTAAAGACGGCGCCTTCGGCCAGCTTAACACTTTGAGAAATAATATTGCCGTTCAATATACCTTCGGGAATGATCTCCACCTTTTGACTGGCTTTAACATTTCCGTTGACAATACCCTTTATAATCACTTCCTTTGCATCGATATCGGCGCTCACACTGCCGCTTTTACCCACGACGACCTTGTGCCTGATGTTTAATTTTCCTTCGATGGTCCCTTCGACCAGGAGTTCTTCATCGGAAAAGACCTCGCCTTTAATGAAGAGTGTTTTTCCTACGACGGACGTACTTTTGGTTACGGGGCCGGCACCGGTGTAAGCGGTTGAATGAACGGTTTCAGTTTTTTTTCCAAATGCCATGTCTAATCCTTTTATAGGGCCCACAGAACACACAGAACACACAGAATGAAAATAAGTCTTTTTTCTGTGTATTCTGTGTGTTCTGTGGGCTCTTCATAAAATTTTTAAAAAAAAGCGGGCAACGGGGATCGAACCCGCAACACCCAGCTTGGGAAGCTGATACTCTACCATTGAGTTATGCCCGCCTGTTTATGGTGTTTACTTTTTTGCTTTTGCTTTGGCTTTATCTTTTGCTTTACTGTCTTTGGCTTCAAAGATATAATCGGTAAATTCGAGGATAGCCATTTCCGCGCCGTCGCCTTTCCTGAAGTCTGTTTTAATGATCCGTGTGTACCCGCCGCTTCGATCCATGAAACGGGGGGCCACTTCATCGAACAGTGTTTGCACGGTTTTCCGTTTATACAGGTAAGCGAGGGCCCTTCGTTTATCCGCCAGGGAGCCTGATTTTCCCAGTGTAACCATTTTTTCCACGATGGGTTTGATGGCTTTTGCTTTTGCCAGGGTGGTTTCGATACGGTTCTTTTCGATCACGCTTGCAGCAAGATTTCGCAGCAGTGCTTTTCTATGATCAGGCTTGCGTCCTAATTTAAATCCGCCTTTTAAATGCCTCATGGTTTACTCCTTTAAATCTTCGGGTTCATCGTCGTCATCATCATCATCGAGATCATCGAGATCGAGGTCATCGATATCGTCGATATCTTCTTCGTCCGACTCTTCTTTTTCCAGTTTTCTCGACAATTCGAATTTTATGTTATCCGGTAATTTCTGTCCCAGTACCATTTCATATTCACCCAGTTTCGAGATAATTTCTTCCAATGATTTTTTCCCGAAATTCTTTGAATTGAGCAATTCGTGTTCGGTTTTTTCAATGAGTTCATAAATATAATCGACCCCGAGTTTTTTCAGACACTTCAGTGCCCGGACAGATAATCCCATGGACTCGACACTTTTTTCCAGGTACTCGAATTTGCTCTCGATACCGCTGCCGGTTTCCTGTTCGTCCATGGGGATAAGTTTTTCTCTATCCTGGTAATTCAGGCAGATGGCCAGGTGTTCTCTTAATATTTTCCCCGCCCTGGAAACGGTTTCCTGGGGTGAAATGCTGCCGTTGGTCCAGACTTCCAGTATCAGTTTTTCATAATCGGTCCGTTTACCGACCCTGGCGGGTAAGATAGTGTATTTCACTTTTTCGATGGGGTTGAAATTGGCGTCCACGGCGATAAAATCAACGGGTAACGCTTCATCGTAATTCTGTTCGGCCAGTGCAAAACCGCTGCCTTTTGTGACCAGGATTTCCGCTCTGAATTGAGCGCCTTCTTCGAGGTAGGCGATATGGATATCTTTATCCAGTACCTCAACGTCGCTGTCGCAGATGATGTCCCCGGATAAGACCTCGCCGGGGGTATTTTTTTCGATACGGATCATCCTGGGTTCATCGACGTTCAGTTTAAAAGGAATATTCCTCATGTTTAGAATGATATTTAAAACATCCTCATAAACGCCCGGGATGGTGGAAAATTCATGGAGCACCCCTTCGATACGTACGGCACTGATAGCGGTCCCTTCGATCAAAGATAATAATACACGGCGCAGCGCGATACCGATAGTGCTGCCGTACCCCCGTTCAAAGGGCTCGGCACTGAACCTGCCGTAATTGGGTGTAAGTTTTTCGACTTCCAGTCTCCGAGGTCGTTGATAATTTAAATCCATTATCTCCTCCTTATTTAGAATATAACTCGACAATTAGATGCTCTTCAACTGCCAGTGATACATCCTCTCTATTGGGAAGGCTGTTGACTTTTCCAACAAATTTTTCAGGATCGATGATCAGCCATTCGGGGACATCCACCAGGCCTTTCACCTCTTCCAACATGGCTTTGATGTTGTCGCTCTTGATCGACTTTTCCAGGAAGGATACCTGGTCTTCGACACGAAGAATGTACGATGGGATGGAAACCTTTTTCCCGTTTACCGAGATATGGCCGTGTCGGATCAACTGGCGTGCATGGGCACGTGACGCGGCAAAATTCATTCGGTAGACGATATTGTCCAATCTCAATTCCAACATCCGTAACAGGTTGTCCCCGGTGATTCCTTTCTTCTTGGCTGCTTTGGCGAAGAAAATACGGAATTGTTTTTCACCGACTCCGTAAAAACGTTTCACTTTCTGTTTTTCCCTTAACTGGACTTTATAATTGGATTTTTTAAAGCTGACCCGCTTTCCCCTTGCCCCGGGGGGGTAACTTCGACGATCGACGCCGCATTTATCGGATAAGCATCTTTTGCCTTTTAAAAATAGCTTTGTACCTTCTGTTCTACACAATCTGCACAATGGACCTGTATATTTTCCCACTGTTAGCCTCCTTAGACTCTTCTCTTTTTCTTCGGCCTGCAGCCGTTATGAGGGATGGGAGTGACATCTTTAATGGATTTCACTTTAAACCGGGTGGAGCCGACGGAACGAATCGCGCTTTCCCTGCCGGCGCCGGGACCTTTGACGCGTATATCCAGTGTTTGGAGACCGAAGACCTCAGCGTCTTTCAACACTTTTTCGGCGGCCAATTGAGCGGCGAAGGGGGTTGATTTCCGCGATCCCTTAAACCCCACCACACCACCGGAACACCAGGCCAGGACGTTTCCGCCTTTATCGGCGATAGTAATCACGGTGTTGTTGAAAGTGGAATGTATATACATGATGCCGTGGGCCACGACTTTCTTGTCTTTTTTCTTCGTTTGCTTCCTTTCCCTTTTTCTAGCCATTAGATTCCTCCATTCGTATCATTCATATTTCCTTTTATTTTTTCTTTTTAATCATGGAACCACGGGGACCTTTTCGAGTGCGTGCATTGGTTTTTGTGCGCTGTCCTCTGACGGGAAGTCCCATTTTGTGCCGTCTGCCCCTGTAACAATTGATATCCATCAACCGTTTTATATCCTGGTTGATCTGTTTTTTCAGATCTCCTTCCACCATTTCTTCGGCTTCGATATACTTCCTGATGCGGGTGACTTCCTCGGTACTGAGGTCTTTCACTTTTTTGTTAAAATCAACCTTTACTGTTTCCAATATCGTCCGCGACTTGGGTCTGCCGATTCCGAAAATATAGGTGAGGCCGATCTCCACTCGTTTATTGCTCGGTACTTCAACGCCTGCTATACGTGCCAATTTTGCCTCCTATTATTCATCCCTGTTTTTGTTTATGTTTGGGGTCTTTGCAAATGACCCTTACGACACCGTTTCGTTTAATTACTTTACACTTGTTACAAATCTTTTTTACTGAAGCTCGTACTTTCACAGTTCCTCCTGCTTACCGCCTACTTAAACCGGTAAATGATCCGGCCCCGGTTAATATCGTAGGGAGAAATTTCCAACAATATTTTATCCCCGGGCAGGATACGTATATTATTTCGTCTCATGCGTCCCGACGGATGCGCGAACATCCGGTGGTGATTCTGTTCCAATTCCACGAGGAACGACGCATTGGGCAGTGTCTCGATGACGATTCCCTTGGCTTCGACCACGTTTTTATCTTTTGCCATTTTTTCTTTACCTCACAACCTCATAACCTCGTTAGAATCTCGGGCCCGTTGGGAGTAATTGCAATGGTATGCTCATAATGGGCGGACAAACCGCCGTCTTCGGTAACCACGGTCCAACTGTCGTTGAGTGTTCGTACCCGGTATGTGCCGGAGTTGATCATGGGTTCGATGGCAAGGGTCATATTCTCTTTTAACTTCTGCCCTTTGCGTCCGTCGTCATAGTTTAAAATCTGGGGTTCTTCATGAAGCTTCCGACCGATACCGTGACCGGTCAGGTCCCTGACTATGCCGTAGCCTTTGGGGGACACGTACCGGTCGATGGCGATGGAGATATCGCTGATCCGGTTCCCCTTTTTGGCCTGTGCTATTCCTATATTCAACGCCTCCTTGCAGCAGTCGAGTAACGCCGCCGCTTCATCGGAAATTTTCCCGACGGGATAGGTATAAGCACCGTCTCCGTGAAAACCTTTATAGATGGAGCCCACATCGATGCCGACAATATCGCCCTCTTCCAGCACCCTCTCCCTGGAAGGGATGCCGTGAACGACTTCATGGTTAATGGCGACACACAGGGTGGCGGGAAATATCCGCCCCCCGGTACCGTACCCTTTAAAGGCCGGTTTGGCATTCATGGACTCCAACCGCTGCTCCGCCCATTGATCCAGTTCATAGGTGTTGACCCCGGGTTTGACCTTATCCCCGATCTCGGAGAGGATAACGGCAATGATCCGGTTGGCTTCCCTCATGATCTTGAGCTCGCTGTTGGTTTTCAATATAATCAATTTAAAACGTCCTCCAAATCTTTATATCCCGTTACCTGCGGCCTTTTATTCGTCCTTTTCCTTTTCGTGAGAAGGATTCGTAATTTCTCATGGTCAACTGGGCTTCTATTTGCTGTACGGTATCCATTGCCACACCGACGACGATGAGGATGGATGTACCGCCGAAATAGAATTTTACGTTGAGTCCTTCATAGAACCACTTGGGCAGGTTGGTGGCCAGCCAGTCCCCGATAAAGGGAAGGGCGTCCACGCGGAACCCGGCCATCAAAAAGGTGGGGATCAGGGCCACCAGCGCCAGGTATATGGCGCCGATAAAGGTGAGCCTGGACAACACGTTATCGATGTAATCGGAGGTGTTTTTCCCCGCCCGGATGCCGGGTATAAAGCCGCCGTACTTTTTCAGGTTATCGGATACGTCCTGGGGGTTAAATATAATGGAGACGTAGAAATAGGTAAAGAAAATGATACATGCGATGTACAAGAGGTTGTACAGGGGCATTCCGAATCCCAATTGGGCGACGATAAAATCGGCCACGGCGTTTCCCTGGAACAAACGGGCGATGGTACCGGGAAACACGATGACGGATGATGCGAAGATAATGGGGATAACACCGCCGGTATTTACTTTCAACGGCAAGAAGGTACTCTGTCCGCCCATCATCCGGCGTCCCTGGACCCGTTTGGCATAGGAGACGGGAATCCGCCGCTGCCCCATTTCGACGTAACAGATAAAGGCGATAACCACCACCACCAATGCCGCTAAAAAGATCAGTTTAAGGGGTGTCATTTCCCCGGTTTTCAAGCCGCTGAACGTATGCCCCAGTGCCGGGACCAGTCCCACGACGATACCGGCGAAAATGATCAGGGAAATGCCGTTCCCGATTCCCCGTTCACTGATCTGTTCACCCAGCCACATGATAAACATGGTCCCGGTGGTCATGGTCAGGACGGTCAACAGCTTGAATCCCCATCCGGGATTGAGCACAACGGGAATGCCGTCGGGATTCAACCCTTCAAGGAGAATAGCGATCCCGAAAGATTGGATGACGGCAATAAACACGGTGCCGTACCGGGTATACTGGGTAATCTTTTTCTTCCCTAATTCGCCCTCTTTGGAAATTCGTTCCAGGTAAGGCCAAACCACCTGGAGCAACTGCAAAATAATGGATGCGCTGATGTAGGGCATAATGCCGATGGCAAAGATGGTCATTTTGCTCATATTCTGGCCGGAGAACATATCGATAAACCCGAAAAGGGTGTCCTTGGACATTTCGACGAACCGGGCCAGGGCTTCGATATTAATACCGGGGGTATAGATTTGCGAGCCCATACGGTAGACGGCCAGAAGAAAGAAGGTAAAGAGCACGCGTTTCCGCAGTTCCGGGATAATGAAAATGTTACGAATAAATGTGATCAATTGCTTTCTCCTCCAATTATAATCGCTTCTCCTCCACTGTTCTTGATCTTTTCCAGGGCGGTTTCAGAGAATTTGTGTGCATGGATTTTGATTTTCCGTGTGAGATCGCCGTTTCCGAGAATTTTCACCTGGCCGCCGGTTTTCCGTGCGAGTTTCTTTTTGAAATAGTCGTCGTACGTAATCTCTTCCAACCCGGTACGTTCAATGGATTCGAGATTGATAATATTGTATTCTTTTTTAAAAATATTGGTAAAACCGCGTTTGGGCACGCGCCTGACCAACGGCATCTGTCCGCCTTCGAATCCCCGCTTGCGGGAATACCCGCTCCGGGATTTCTGACCGTTCATGCCGCGTCCGGCTGTTTTTCCAAAACCGGAACCGGGGCCCCGGCCGACTCGTTTCCGATTCTTTGTCGCGCCTTTCGCGGGTTTCAAATTTGAGAGTGTTATCATTGTTCAACCTCCGAACTATTTCTCAACATCCGTAACCTGGAGCATAAAATCAACTTTTTTGACCATTCCCAGGATCTCGGGCCTCTTTTGCCGTGTCACTTCGGAACCCATTCTCCCGAGGCCCAGGCTGTTAAGAATGGCCCGCTGCTTTGGGTTCCGTCCGATCCGGCTCTTCGTCAACTTTATCTTAATTAATGGATAATCCTTTTCTACTGCCTTTTTTACTGCCATAACTCCTCCTCGCCGATATCCCTTTTGTCCTGTATCCATTGGGGGGCACTTAAGCTTACCAGTCCGTTAATGGTCGCTCTCGCGACGGTGAAGGTATTTTTACTGCGGAGACTTTTGGTAAGAATATTCTTGATCCCGGCCAGTTCCATAATGACGCGCACGGCACCGCCGGCAATCACCCCGGTACCGGGGGAAGCGGGCCGCAGGACCACCCGGGCGGCGCCGAATTTGCCCAGGGTGTAATAGGGAATGGTATCGTTCAATATGGGCACGTCGATCATGTTCTTCTTGGCATTGGCAACGGCTTTTTTAATGGCAAGGGGTACTTCCCTTGCTTTTCCTTTTCCCAATCCGACTTTGCCCTGCTTATCACCCACGATGACCGCGGCGGAAAACCGGAGGTTCTTTCCACCTTTTACAACCTTGGTGACACGCCTGATGGAAATGACTTCTTCTTCAAAAACATCGATATTTTCTAATTCCTTCACAATCCTACTCCTTTCTCGCTAAAATAAAATCCCGTTTTCTCTCGCAGAATCCGCGAAGACCTTTACACGCCCGGTGAAGGGATATACATTCCGGTCGAATACGACGGATTCCACCTTGATCTCTTTCAGGCGTTCGGCGATGACTTTCCCCATGGCTTTGGCGGCGTCCTTATCCCTGGTACTTTTCAATTGTCCCTTCACTTCTTTTTCCAGGGTGGATGCGCTGACCAGTACGCTGCCGGTGGAATCGTCATATACCTGGGTATATAAATATTTATTGCTCCTGAAGATGATCATCCGGGGTTTTCCCGGGGTACCGTTCAGGGTTTTCCGGATGGATTTTCTCATTCTTGCCTTTTTTTTCTTTTTTATTACGTATTTTGGTGTTATCATGCTATACTCCTAATCCTAGACGCCGGCGGCCTTTCTGACCTTTTGTCTCAGGTACTGGCCCTGGATTCGAATACCCTTCAGTTTATAAGGTTCAACCGGGCGTATCGCCTGGATGTTGGCACAAACCTGCCCAAGGAGTTGATTGTCGTGACTCTGGAGGGTAAACTCACCGGGGTTTTTCTGGGTGGCGGTAACGCCTTTGGGCAATTTAAAATCCACGGGATGGGAATGCCCGACCTGGAGATTGATCACATCGCCCTGGACGGTGGAACGCCACCCTTTACCGACGATCTGCAAGGTTTTTGAAAAGCCTTCGGTCACCCCGGTAACGGCGTTTTTGAGGAGGCTCCAGACCAGCCCCTGGAAAGGCCTGGACGTTTCCTCGAGCCGGTCCACGTGGATGTTGTTATCTTCGATTTTGACTTCGACGCCCGGTACGACCTTGACTGTCAATTCGCCTTTCGGACCCTTGACGGTAATGAGGTCGTCGTTTCTTTCGATCTTGACCGAACTTTGAAATGCAATGGGTTTTGATGCTTTTCGCGACATGTTTCCTCCTACTACCAGACATAGAGGAGAACTTCTCCCCCGATATTGTGCTTTTCGCACTCTTTCCCGGTAAACAACCCTTTGTTGGTGGACAGGATGGCAACCCCAAGGCCCCCCAACACTTTCGGGATATTATCGGCCGCGGCATAAACACGTCGCCCGGGTTTGGAGATTCTCTTTACATCTTCGATAACATTGCCCTTCCGGTTTTTATCCCCGTATTTGAGATCGATGGTGATCATGGGCGGCAAACCGGATTTGTCCACTTTGAAATCGGCTATATACCCTTCACGCTTGAAGAGTTTTGCAATTTCAAGTTTGATCTTGGACAACGGCACGACAACGTCCTTTTTCTCGGCCATTATAGCGTTTTTTATTCTCGACAGCATATCTGCAATTGGATCCGTATGGCTCATTGTATTTACTCCTTACTTCATTATCCTTTCTACCAGGATGCTTTAATTACGCCCGGTATTTCGCCTCTCAGCGCCAGTTCCCTGAAACAGAGCCTGCACACTTCGAATTTCCGGTAAACGGCCCTCGGCCGCCCACATACGCGGCAGCGTGTAGTATGTCTTACGTGAAACTTATTGGGCTTATTTGCTTTTGCAATCGTTGATGTTTTTGCCACTGCATTCCTCCTATTGCCTAAAGGGCATACCCAGGTGTTTTAAAAGTGCGCGCCCCATTTCGTCGGTTTTGGCGGACGTGACAAGGGTAATCGACATCCCGCTTGTTCTATCCACCTTATTGTAATTTATTTCCGGGAAGACGAGCTGGTCCTTGATGGCCACGCTGTAATTTCCCTTTCCGTCGAAGGACTTCGGGGAAACACCGCGGAAATCCTTGATACGGGGCATAACGATGGAAATCAGCCGGTCCAGGAATTCGTACATCCGGATACCCCTCAATGTAACGCTGGCCCCCACGGGCATGCCTGCCCTGAGCCGGAAAGCGGCAATGGATTTCCGTGCCCGGCGCAGTACGGGTTTCTGCCCGGTAATGATGGACAGTTCTTCCATCACTTTGTCCAGTAATTTTATATTCTGGGTGGCTTCTCCGACACCGGAATTGATAACGATTTTCTCCAATTTGGGGACCATCATGATGTTACCCAGGTTCAATTCTTTTTTCAATTCCTCACGAATGGTGTTTTTATATTTTTCATACAATCGGCTCATTTTTCTACTCCTGGTCGATAACCACGCCGCATTTCTTACAAATACGTTGTTTCCGGCCGGCCTCTTTGGACTTGAACCCGATTCGTACACCCTGGTCACACTCTTTGCAGTAAAACATAACGCTTGCCATTGGAATGGGTCCTTCACGATCGACGATTCCACCCTGGATGTTCTTCTGCGGGTTGGCGCGTACATACTCTTTAACGATATGGACTTTTTCCACCACCACGCGTTCTTTGTCCGGGATAATTCTTAATATCTTCCCGGTTTTTCCCTTGTCATCCCGTTTTCCGCGGACGACAACGACGGTATCGTTTCTCTTCAACTTTAAATGTTTCATTTAAATCACCTCGGGTGCCAGGGAGATAATTTTCATAAATTTGTTTTCCCTTAATTCCCGGGCCACGGGTCCGAAAACACGGGTTCCGATGGGTTCTCCCTGGTTGTCGATGATGACCGCGGCATTATCGGAAAAGCGGATATAGGAACCGTCCTTTCTCCTGACTTCCTTTTTGGTCCTTACGACGACTGCTTTAACAACGGTCCCCTTTTTGATCTTTGAATTGGGTTCGGCGGCCTTGACGGTACCGGCGAAGATATCGCCGACTTTAGCGATTTTACCGATCCCGCCGCCCAGGGCGCGAATAAACATCAGTTCTTTGGCCCCGGAATTATCGGCGACTTTTAAGCGGGTTTGCATCTGAATCATGGGTTCACCTCTTCCTTTTTGGGCGCGGTTGACACGATATCCACCAACAGCCAGCGTTTTAATTTACTGATGGGCCTGACCAATTTGATCCGTACCACATCGCCGGGTTTGCACTTATTGTGCTCATCATGGACAAGATACTTTTTCTTTTTCCTGACGATCTTTTTATAGACGGGATGCTGAAATATCCGTTCGACATTAACGGAAGCGGTCTTATTTGCTTTGGTTGAGACGACTTCCCCGGTTAATAGGATATCGACCTGTTTCCTTTCACTTTTCACGGTGTTTATCTCTTCTTCATGCTTTTCATTTTCCATGGTTAAACCTCACCTTTCTTTTCGGCTAAAATGGTTTTTAGCTTCGCAATATCTCTCCGGGTGTCCCTGATCTTATAGGGATTTTCAGTCTGCCCCAGAGCTTTCTGCACCTTTTGCTTAAAAAGTTTATCCTGGAACTCGGTGATCTTGCTTTCTATTTCGTCAACTGTCATCGCTCTGATCTCTTTCGGTTTCATTACACTTACTCCTATAAATGCATATGTCGTGTGACAAACCGGGTTTTCACGGCAAACTTCCGCTGGGCCAGTCTCATGGCTTCCCTGGCGACAGCTTCGGACACCCCTTCCAGTTCGTAAAGGATGCGTCCGCGTTTGACGACGTCTACCCAGAATTCGGGGTCACCTTTACCTTTTCCCATTCGGACTTCGACGGGTTTGGAAGTGACGGGCTTGTATGGGAATACGCGGATCCATAATTTTCCGCTTCGTTTAATGTGCCGGTTGATGGCGATACGGCCGGCTTCGATCTGCCGCGCGGTGATCCAGACATTTTCCAGTACCTGGAGTCCGTAATCGCCGAATTCCAGGGTATTTCCCTTGGTGGCGACGCCGCGCCGTTTTCCCCGGAATACTTTCCTGTGTTTGACTTTCTTGGGCATTAACATGGTTTATTCTCCTTCCCTGGCTATTTCCGGATCTTTTTTCTTAAACCTCGGTTTCTCTTTGTCGCTGATGTATACCCAGACTTTGATGCCGATCTGCCCGTAATCGGTATTTGCTTCGGTGACGCCGTAGTCGATATCGGCACGCAGGGTCTGCAAGGGGAGTTTTCCTACCAGGTACCATTCGGCCCTGGCAATTTCAGCCCCACCCAGACGACCGGCCACACGGATCTTAATCCCGATGGCACCGGCCCGGACGGAAGAATCCACGGCCTTGCGCATGGCGCGGCGAAAAGATATCCGCCGCTCGATCTGGTAAGCGATACCTTCGGCTATTAATTGAGCCACCACTTCGGGATACTTGATCTCGATGACATCCACCAGTATCTTCTCGGCGGGCATCCCGGTGTAGTCCTTGATCAGTTTCTTGATCTGCTGGACGCCGGAACCGCCTTTGCCGATAATGATCCCGGGCCGGGCGGTATTGATCTGGACCCTGAGGGTATCGGAAATCCGCTTCACTTCGATACTGGCGATACCGGCATGTTTGTACTTCTCCTTGATCAATTTCCGGATACGGATATCGGTGTGAAACAGGTCGATGTAGTTCTTTCCCTTGGCATACCACAACGAAAGCCAGCCTTTATTAAAACCTAATCTAAATCCGTAAGGATGTGTTTTTTGACCCATTATTTCTCCTCTCTTTCGCCTAAATGAACGGTTATATGACAATATCGTTTTAGAATGGGAACGCCCCGTCCCCGGGGTGCTGCCCTGTATCGTTTCAAATACGGCGCTTTATCTACATAAACGCTGGAAATATACAATTTGTCCACATCGATGTTGGGAAATTTCACCTGTGCATTGGCGATGGCGGAATCCAGGACACTGGATACCAACCCGGCGGCTTTCCGCTTCCTGGAAAATTTCAGGATGGTCAGTGCTTCACCCGCATCTTTTCCCCGGATCAAATCGACGACCAACCGGCTTTTCCTGGGAGACATCTTCAGGTACTTTCCTTTAGCGACTGCTATACTTGCCATTCACGTCCTCCTATTTACTTTTTGAAGTATGTCCTTTATAATTCCTGGTCAGTGAAAACTCACCCAGTTTACACCCCACCATGTTTTCGGAAACAAATACGGGAATAAACTTCTTGCCGTTATGGACGGCCACTGTGAGGCCCACCATTTCAGGTATGACGGTAGAACGGCGGGACCAGGTTTTGATGACTTCCCGTTTCTGGGACCGCTTGGCCTCCAGGACTTTCTTGAACAGTTTTTCTTCAATATAAACACCTTTTTTAATTGAGCGTCCCATTGATCTACTTTCTCCTTCTTACGATAAATTTTTGTGTTTGTTTGTTATTCCTTGTTTTGTATCCCTTGGTGGGTTTACCCCAGGGGGTGACGGGAATTCGTCCGCCCTTGGTTTTGCCTTCACCACCGCCGTGGGGGTGATCCACGGGGTTCATAACGGTCCCCCTGACATGGGGCCGTTTACCCTGCCAACGGGTGCGTCCGGCTTTCCCGACCTTGATATTGCTGTGTTCCACATTACTCAATTGCCCGATGGTGGCGCGGCACTCCACGAGGATTTTCCTCAATTCGCCGGAAGGCATTTTGATCAAGCCGTATTTGCCCTCCTTTGCCATGAGGGTGGCCGCGGCACCCGCGGTACGGGCGATCTGGCCCCCCTTGCCCACTTTGTACTCGATGTTGTGAATAATGGTCCCCACGGGAATGCTCTTTAAACGCATGGCATTACCGGGGAGAATTTCAGCTTCCTTATCGGTGGAGATGACATTATCCCCGACTTTGATTCCCAGGGGCGCCAGGATGTACCTTCGCTCACCGTCGGAATATTTCACCAGGGCAATACGGGCGGTCCGGTTGGGATCGTACTCGATGGTTTCGATGGTCCCGGGGACTTCGAACTTGTCCCGGCGGAAATCGATGATCCGGTACTTCCGTTTGTGGCCGCCGCCCCTGAAACGAATGGTGATACGCCCGCTGCTGTTCCTGCCCCCGGATTTCGTCAAAGATTCCACGAGCTTGCGGTAGGGTTTGTCGGTGGTCAACTCATCAAATGTATAGCCGGTTTTACCTCTCTGACCGGGTGTTATTGGATTATATGTTTTAATACCCATTAGACTACCTCGAAATATTCGATCATTTTCGCATCTTTTTTTAACTTGACATAGGCTTTTTTCCAGGAGGGCCTGCGGCCGGTATACCTGCCGTACCGTTTGAGTTTTCCTTTGAAATTTACAACTCGAACACAGTCCACCTCGGTATTAAAAAGCTTTTCAACCGCCCTCTTCACGCTGATCTTATTGGCATCTTTGTGCACTTTAAAACACAACAGCCGCTGCTGTTCTTTTAGATCGGTGGACTTTTCGGTGACCATCGGGGCAATGATAATATCGGTATACTTTAATTTCATTTGAGTACCTCCACCAATTGATTGACTGCATCGACGGAAAACATGATGTAGTTATACTTCAGGGAATCGTACACGTTGATCTCGGAGAAATCGATGGCCTTGATATAAGGGATATTCCGGGTGGACAATATCAACTGGGAATTCTCTTTTTTATCCACGATCAGGAGCTTATCGAATTCGAAATTTTTCAATGTGGCCAGCGCATCTCTTGTTTTGTTGGACTCGATTGCGATTTGATCGATGACCAAAATCCGCTGGTGCCTCATCTTATCGGAGAGTACCGACTTTAATGCGTTTCTCCGGGCTTTTTTGGGCATTTTATAGGAATAATCCCTGGGCTGCGGTCCGAAAACGGTACCGCCGCTGCGCCACAACGGACTCCTGACGGAACCGACGCGTGCCCGGCCGGTACCTTTCTGTTTCCAGAGCTTTTTCCCGCTGCCGGAGACTTTGCCCCTGGTTTTTGTACAGGCGGTCCCCCGTCTCCGGTTGGCCCTGTAATTTTTTACGGCTTCATATATTAAATGTTCTTTTAAAGGATAATCAAAGATGTTTTCAGGCAGATCCATTTCCCTGACATCATCGCTCTGCATATTCTTGACCTTTATTTTAACCATCTGATCTATCTCCTTTTAAAGGAATCTTTCGCGATGTATACGTAATTTCCGTTGAATCCCGGGATCGCGCCTTTTACCACCAGGATATTATTTTCCAGGTCTATTTTTACCACATCGATTCCTTTAACGGTCTTTCGCTTCCCGCCCATACGGCCGGGGAGTTTCTTGCCCTTTATGACTTTCCCGGGATAAGCACACATCCCGATGGAACCGGGTCTCCGATGGTGCATGGACCCGTGGGTCGCTTTTCCACCGGCAAAATTCCAGCGTTTTACAACGCCCTGGAACCCTTTACCCCTGGTGGTACCGGTAATATTGACCCGTTCGTTTTCTTCGAATATATCGACTTTAATGGAATCCCCGACCTGGACATTATCGTCATCGATGAAAAATTCTTTCAATACTTTAGTGGGCGGGACTTTGGCTTTGTCAAAATGTCCCTTCATGGGGTTCTTGACTTTTTTCACTTTTCCTTCTTCCACGTAGCCCAATTGAATTTTCATGTGATCGTTGTTTTCTTTTATCTTTTTCTGAACCACCAGACAGGGTCCGGCCTTGATGACCGTGACGGGAATCACGCGCCCGTCATCGGTAAATATCTGGGTCATTCCTACTTTCTTTCCAATTATTCCTTGAATCATTTCATTCACCCTTTATCTTATAGTGTTCTCACTTCTAATTTGATTTGACCTCGACCTCAACTCCCGCGGGCAGGTCCATTTTTTTTAATTCGGCAATGGTATCGTCGTTGTGCTCGCGGATTTCGATGAGTCTGCAGTGGGTGCGCCGTTCAAAGTGTTCACGGGATTTCTTATCGACATGGGGGGATCGCAGGACACAAAATCGTTCGATCCGTGTGGGAATGGGGATGGGACCTGCCACGTGAGCGCCGGTGCGCTTGGCTTTTACGACGATCTCGGCGGAGGATTTATCGAGGATCCTACTGTCAAACGATTTTAACTTTATCCTAATTTTCGTAGTCATGAATTTACGTTCTCCTTGACCGTTTTATTCGAGAATATCGGTTACGGAACCCGCGCCGATGGTGCGTCCGCCTTCTCGGATGGCAAACTTCAAACCCTGTTCCATGGCGATGGGGGTGATCA
>Ga0210082_1000067_pt1 | contig 21386 bp, 12 predicted proteins | sample White_ThreeSqA_D_2_FD_185592 | JGI IMG/M metagenome (GOLD analysis project Ga0210082, IMG submission 185592) | Wetland microbial communities from the San Francisco Bay, California, USA, that impact long-term carbon sequestration -... | ecosystem: Environmental > Aquatic > Marine > Wetlands ... | reverse complement strand
GCCACGGATTTACACGGATGTACACGGATTTTTTTTATTTTTTATCCGTGTTTATCCGTGTCAATCCGTGGCAGAGTTTATTTTCATAGCAGGCCAGTTCCGGCTATTATCATTCGGTTTTCAGGTAGCAAAACATCAAGTATTCCCACGCCCAGGTTTCCGGGCCGGTACGGGCCAGGACAGCGACGGCGGTGTCGTTACGATTATAATCGGGAAGCCTGAACGTATAGCGGTACGGGGTGGTCTTACCGGTATGGTTCACCCCGGCCGACCAAAAATACTCCCTGGTATAAATGTTGTACAGCAGGATAACATAGTAGTCGACCGCATCCGGCCCCGGGGGTCCCAGCCACGTCAATTCGCAGTAAGATTCCCTTAAAAAAAGACTCCTGTTTTCATGGACAGTGCCCCCAACGGAAAAGACGGGTAAATCGATCCCCGAATCCGGGGGGACAATATTCAATACACACATTTGATAATCGTTCCAGGTAAAATCATAAGGATCGGTGACAATGTTGTTTAGAGAATAATAACCGTCCCATTTCCCGCCCCAGCCCATATTGAGGTGGACCGTGGACGCGGCGCCGGATATACGGTATCCGTCAACCACCACGGCATGCCCTCCCCCATCGCCATAGATGGCCCAGACCGCGGGCAGCCCGAGGTCCACCTGTGCCCTGGCAAGATCGAACCATTGACCGTCGCCCCGTCCCCACCGGTGCAGGGAGATGATCTCCCGCGAATAATCGAAAAAAGCGGGAAATGCCATAACCGCCTTGTACGTAAACGCGCCGCTCCCGGTGGGAGAATAATTCATGTCAAAAGCAACCCCTACATCGAACATCAATTGGGCCACGGCTTCCCGCTGCTCTTCTGTACCGCTGTCCGGATCAGGATAGGCGTTCAGCATGCGGTCCCAGTAGTACGGGTGTGCGAAAGACGCGGAGACCGGGATATCGTAGGTCTGGGTCCGGTAGCTCCAGGAACCCCTGCCCGAAGGCGGGTATTCATAATATTTCATGACCTGCGCAAAAGCAGTGGCAGTACACCCGACGACACTGCGCTCACCGTTCAGCACCGGACAAAATAGGTTGAACGGCTCCCGCTGACGCCAGGTGGTGGTCACGAAAGGCGGCACTTCGGATACCCCCGGTCCCGTTTTCCTTCTTTCCGTCACCGGATGCGTGGGACCTGTGGAACGCGGGGCTTTTAACCGTTCAAAAGCGGTCTTGTTTTTCCCCATGAAGACCCTTGCCGGGTCAATGCCTTCGGCACGTATCTTCCCGATGATCTCTCGGTATTGTTTGAACACCATTTCTTCAACTTCCTTGCCTTCGATCCCGAAGTTATTATTTAAGGAATACATTTTAACCGGCGGTAAATAGTCTTCCGCGGAAACGATCACATAACCGCGGGGTAAGAACCGGAATACATAGGCCACTTCGATCCCGTCTTTTACAATACTCTCCCCGGATGCCGGGGAAACATGATCGTTGAAATTTTCTTTTAAATGAACGGCCCAGTTTCGGGCGATAATTCGGGCCTCTTCAAAGGAGACGTGCTCGGCGGGGAGCGAAAGAAAGAGGAGTAAAAAGATAATAAAGAATATAATTCTTTTCATATTAACCTCCATACCCCGATGCCGGGGCCACCCTCCGTTTTCTCGATTAAATCTTCCTATTTACTTTTTTAATATAGCATCTTTTCCTCGATTTGTCATCTTTTTTCTGTGTTTTCTGTGTGTTCTGTGGGCTTATTTTTATGGCAGGCAAAACTTCCTTTTGCGATTGAAATATCCATGGGTTTATTATAAAATCTCTCTATGAAAGAAAAAAAAATACAACCAAAGGAAAATACGCTTCAACTGGGTGGCATCTATCCTCCCATTCCCACCCCTTTCAATGAGAACGGACAAATCGCCGTGGACGCTTTAAAAAAGAATCTCGCCCACCTCACCGGGTTTGACCTGCGCGGGATCGTGGTCATGGGGTCCAACGGCGAATACGTCATGCTCTCGGAAGAAGAAAAACTCCTGTTAATGGAAACCGCCCGGGCCGCCATCCCACGCGATAAACTGATGATCGCGGGTACGGGCTGCCAATCCACGGAGTCAACCGTAAGCCTGACGAAAAAAGCCGCCCAAATCGGCGCGGATGCGGCACTGGTCATTACCCCCTCCTATTACCGTAAACTGATGACCCCGGAAACCTTAAGCATTCATTTCCGCGCGGTGGCGGACGAATCCCCCATCCCCATTATACTATACAACATGCCCGCCTGTACGGGCATCGATATGGACGCGGAAACCGCTGCCGCACTGGCGGAACATCCCAATATCATCGGCTTGAAAGATTCCTCCGGGAATGTGGTTAAGATCGGCGACATCTTTCGACTGGCCGGGCCGGGGTTCCAGGTGTTGGCGGGTTCCGGCGGGTTCCTGCTTCCCGCACTTTCCGTGGGCGCGGTGGGCGGCGTCATGGCACTGGCCAATATTGCCCCGGCCCAAAGTATCGCCCTCCTTAAACTCTTTTTAGAAGGAAACCAAAAAGAAGCTCAAGAACTCCAGGTACGAATGATCCCGGTCAATTCGGCGGTTACCGCCCGGTGGGGCATCCCGGCACTAAAGGCGGCATTGGACTTTCTCGGCCTGTACGGCGGCCCGGTCCGTCCACCCCTACAATCACTTCCTGCCGAGACCCGAAACCGATTGCAGGAAATCCTGGTGGAAGGAGGGGTTTTAGGTACTTAAATATCGGGAACGTCGGTGATGAATTCGAGGAGTTGTTTGGAACGTTTGTCTTCGGGATTCAAATCCATGGCCTTTTTTAACACCTTGACCGCTTTGGTGACCTGGCCGGTTCGGAAGTAAGCCAGTCCCATGTGGTAAAGGACGGCTTCATCCTCGGGACTGGATGCGATGAACGATTCAAGATAAGGGATGGCTTTTTCATACTCCCCCACGGTGACGTAGTTTACGCCCAGGTGATAATTGGCGATAGCGGATTGCGGGTTGAGTTCGAGGAGTTTTTTGTAGGCCTCCCGCGATTTTCGTTTTTCGCCGATATGAAAGTAGGTGATTCCCAGCCAGTAGTAAGCGATCAAAAATTCGGGATTTAATTCCAGGCATTTTAAGAAACTTTCCACGGCCTGCCGAATATTACCACCCCTGTAATAACTGATACCGAGGTAATAATAGTTGTCCGCATGGTCGGGTTTAAGTGCGATGGATTTGAGGTATTGTTCGATGGAGGCCTCGATATTCCCGGTAAAATAGTACATGTCACCGAGACTGGTGTGGGAATACGGGTTTTCTATATCAAGTTTATGATACTCTTTCCAGGCTTCGATGGCGGCCCTTATTTTCCCCCTGTTTCTCAATTCTTTCGCTTCCTGGGCCCAGTAATGAATAGAGTTTTCATGGAAAGCCTTCCCGCAAAAAGGGCAAAAGGAATATTCCGCCGGGAATTCCCGATTGCACCGTTTACATTCAGTCATGCTAAGCTCCTTGTTTGATTTTATTGCACGGATACATGATATGAATAAAAGGAGGAAAAGTCAAGTGAATGAGCGTTGGGGATCGATTTTTCCCGGTTGTGATCCCGGTTTCGATTTATGGGTTTCGGATTTGTTAAAAGAATAATTTTTCAGAATTGACATTAGATTTCTTCTATGTTATATTCCTGTTTTGACGTATTTTTTGACGTAAACAACAGCATCGGCAATACCTGGTTAAAAATAGATAAATATATGGAGGAATAAAAGCGATGAGCATAAGCCTTATTGGAAAATCTATCCGTGAATCGGCCACCTTGAAACTGAATGAAAAGGCTGCGATTCTCAGGCAGAAAGGCGACCCCATTATCCACCTGGGGGGTGGTGAACCCAAGAGTAAAGTACCCCTGGATGCGATCATCAATACGGTGGGTCACCTGAATACGGCTGAAATCCGCTATACACCGGCGGATGGGCTTCCTGAGATGAAACAGGCGATCATTCGTTATACCGATGAGTTTTACCATCGAAAGGTGGCTCCCGAAAATGTCATGGCGTCGGGAGGGGCAAAACAGGCATTAATGGTCTGCCTGCAAGCTATCCTTAACCCGCAGGAAGAGGTCATCTATCCTTCTCCTTACTGGGTCAGTTACCCGGAGATGGCAAAACTGTGCGGTGCGATCCCGGTGCCGGTGAAGCCGGAGGACGGGACGTTTTACCCCCGGCTCCAGGACATCGAGCAAGTAGTGACTTCTTATACGCGGGCGGTCATTATAAACAGTCCGAATAATCCCACCGGGGCGGCTTATTCGGAGCAATTCATTGCGGAGATCGTGGAATTCTGTGAAAAGCGAGGTCTTTATCTCATCATGGACGATATTTATCACCGTCTTCTCTTCGACGGTAAGAAAGCGGTCAACTGTTACAAATACACAAAGGACTTAAGTGAGAATTCCAAATTGGTGGTGATTAACGGTGTTTCCAAGGCATATGCCATGACGGGTTTCCGTATCGGTTGGGCCGTGGCGAATAAGAAGTTGATCGAGGTGATGACCAATATCCAGTCTCACCAGACCTCGGGACCGTCGGTGGTTTTACAGAAAGCGGCGGTGGGAGCGATAAACGGCCCGCAGTCCATGGTGGACAGCCTGCGCATGACCCTGGAAAACAACCGTAATGTGATGATGGAACGGCTGCAGGCGTTTGAAGGCGTCCATGTGACAAAGCCGGACGGAACGTTTTATTGTTTCGCGGATTTCAGTCATTACGACAAGAATTCGACGAGGCTGGCGAATTTCCTGTTGGACAAAGTGCTGGTCGCGACGGTGCCCGGTGTGGAGTTCGGTTTGGACGGGCATTTGCGATTGTCTACCTGTGGTTCCATCAAGGAGATCACGGAAGGAATCGAACGGATGAAATGGGCACTTGACCCCAATTCACCCAATGAATTATATATCGGTGAACGAAAATTAGTGAGGGATTGGCTATGACAAAATATTTAGAATTTCCAACACCGGCGTTAAAGCATGCCAAAGTATTGGCAAGCGAATATAAACTGGCAAACCACGGTCTGGAGCACCTGGACCAGGTGTACTGGAACCTTCCCACCCCGGCCCTTTACGAGGAAGCGGTTTTCCGCGGTGAGGCCCATTTGACGGCGGGTGGGCCGCTGCTTGTATATACGGGTAAGTGGACCGCCCGGGCGGCGGCGGACAAATACGTGGTGAAAGAGTCGGAAACCGAGGACAAGATATGGTGGGGTCAATACAACCGTCCCATGACCCCGGAGAAGTTCGACGGCATGCTTGCCCGTTTGCAGGCGTTTTTGCAGGGCGAAGAACTTTTTGTGCAGGATTGTTATGTGGGTGCGGACCCGGAGTACCGGATGCCCATCCGTGTGATCACGGACAAAGCGTGGCAGAGCCTGTTCGCGCGCAATATGTTCATCCCCCTGTCCAGCCTGGACGAATACAGGCGGCATGTCCCGGAGTTTACGGTAATTGCTTCCCCGTCCTTTAAAGTGGACCCGAGGGTGGAGGGTACACGCAGCGAGACGGCGATCGTGATCGATTTTTCCAAGCGGTTGGCCATCGTTGCGGGTTCCATGTACGGCGGAGAGATCAAGAAATCCATGTTTACGGTGATGAATTATCTTTTACCGTTACGCAGCGTGATGTCCATGCACTGTTCCGCCAATGTGGGGAAAGACGGTGACGCGGCATTGTTCTTCGGTCTCAGCGGTACGGGAAAGACCACCCTTTCGGCGGACCCCCGGCGGAAACTTATCGGTGACGACGAGCATGGTTGGAGTGACGAAGGGGTATTCAATTTCGAAGGCGGTTGTTATGCGAAAGTGATTCGTCTTTCGGCGGAAAACGAACCCGAGATCTATGCCTGTACGCGCCGGTTCGGGACGATATTGGAAAACGTGGTATACGATAACGGTTCACGCAGGATCGATCTCGACGACGACAAGTTTACCGAGAACACACGTGCGTCTTACCCGTTGGATTTTATCGATAATGCGGTGCCCGAGAAGATGGTACGTTCGCACCCCAGGAATGTCATTTTTCTTACTTGCGACGCATCCGGTGTGCTGCCCCCTATTGCGCGATTGGACAGGGACCATGCCATGTACCATTTCATCAGCGGTTACACGTCCAAGATCGCCGGGACGGAGATCGGGTTGGGTATCGAGCCCGAGATCACGTTCAGTGCGTGCTTCGGTGCGCCGTTCATGGTCCATCACCCTTTCAATTATGCGAAGTTGCTCTCGGACAAGATCGAGAAGCACGGCGCCCGGTGCTGGTTGGTGAATACCGGTTGGGTGGGCGGCAAGTTCGGTGTGGGGAAACGGATCAGTATTCGACATACCCGTAACATGTTGAATGCCGTATTGGAAGGCGAGTTGGAAAAAGTGGAATACAGGAAGGACAGGTTGTTTGGGTTCGAGGTTCCGTTGACGTGTCCCGAGGTACCGGCCGAGGTGTTTGTGCCGGAGAATGCCTGGGGTAATAAGAAGGAATACTGGATGCGTTACGATGCGTTGGCCGCGCGTTTCATCGAGAACTTCAAGCTATTTGCAAAGGATTGCCCGCCGGAAGTAATCAACGCCGGTCCGAAACGTCTAAAAGAAATCGAGGCAGAAGGTTAAACAAAAGTTTTGCGGGGGTCCAGGGGGCAGTTTTTCAAAAACGCCCCCTGGCCGCCGGAGGCATGGAAAAAAAATAACTCTCCTTTTTTTATTGATTTTTTTTGGGATAAGGTATAGAATAAAATTTAAGATTTAACAGGATTTAATAAAGTGAAAAGACGAACCAAAAAAAATTATTTTAGTAACATCAAGGAGTATGAAAATGGACACCAATTTAATTGAAAAAGCCGCGGACCATTTCAGGGAATTGGTCAAGGCGCAGTTGGAACGGGTCGAGATTATGAAGACGGCCAAAGACTGGATTGATTACGGTTCCTTGAAACCTATCATTATCGGTATACTCGGCGGCGACGGCATCGGTCCTTACATTGCGGAGGAATCGCGCCGGATACTGGAGTTTTTATTGAAAGAGGAAGCGGAAGCAGGGAAAGTCGAATTCCGGAATATCGAGGGTTTGACCATCGAGAACCGGGCCGCGTGCGGTCAGGCCATCCCGGATGATGTGTTCGAGGAGATCAAGCAGTGTCACGTCACCTTAAAGGGCCCGACCACGACCCCGCGTAAGGGAGACCCGTGGCCCAACATCGAGAGTGCCAACGTGGCCATGCGGAAGAAACTGGATTTATTTGCCAATGTGAGGCCCGTGAAAGTCCCGCGAGAGGGTATCGACTGGATGTTCTTCAGGGAAAATACCGAGGGCGCCTACGTATTGGGAAGCAACGGCATTGCGATCAACGACGACCTGACCTTCGATTTTAAAGTTATCACGGCGCAGGGGGCCGAGCGTATCATTCGCCTGGCCTTTGAATACGCGAAGAAGAACAACATCAACAAGGTCACCCTGGTGACCAAGGCCAATGTGGTCAAGACCACCGACGGGAAATTCCTCGAGGTGGGGTACAAGATTGCCGAGGAATACCCTGAAATCCAATGTGACGATTGGTACATCGACATCATGACCGCCAAGCTGGTGGACCCCAAGCGGCGGACGCAGTTCCGTGTCATGGCGCTGCCCAATCTTTACGGTGACATCCTCACCGATGAGGCGGCGGAATTCCAGGGCGGTGTCGGGACCGCGGGAAGTGCCAACATCGGGAAGCAGTATGCCATGTTCGAAGCGATACACGGTTCCGCTCCCCGGATGGTAACCGAGGGCAGGGCGAAATACGCCGACCCGTGCAGTATGATCCGGGCGGCCGCGTTGTTGATGAACCATATCGGATTCCAGGAGAGGGGCCGGAAATTGGAAATGGCCCTGGATATTTGCCAGCAGTATGAGAAGAAGCTGGTGATCACGGGCAGGTCCGACGGCGCCACCGGCGAAGAGTTCGGAAACTACCTGATGGAGACCATCGAACTCCCGAACCTGGAAGAGAAGTGGAAAAAACTTTCCGCCGTATAAAGCGCTAACCGTTGAACACAGGAAGGCGGCATTGAGCCGCCTTCCCATTCTCTTTTAACATTCATCTTATTTCTTACCCCTTACCCCTTACCTCTTACCCCTTACCCTTACTTCTTACCTCTTACCTCTTCTTCCCCAATTAATTTTATTTTTAACGGAATCCGGGCTTGCACTTGCCGGTAATCGGTGATAGAATTAGGACTTAAAAAATTTAAAAGCGAGGTATTAACAATGATTACCAAACAGGAAGCATTGGATTATCATTCAGTAGGACGGAAAGGTAAAATCGAAGTCAATTCCACCAAACCCTGTCTTACACAAAAAGATTTGTCCCTGGCCTACACCCCGGGTGTGGCCGACCCGTGTCTCGAGATCGAAAAAAAACCGGAAGATGCGTACCAGTACACCGCCAAAGGGAACCTGGTAGCCGTTATCAGTAACGGTACCGCCGTTCTTGGGCTGGGAAACATCGGTGCCCTGGCCGGGAAACCGGTTATGGAAGGAAAAGGTGTCTTATTTAAACGTTTTGCCGATATCGATGTATTCGATATCGAAGTTGATACCCTGGACGCCGACGACGTGATCAAAGTATGCAAATTAATCGCCCCTACTTTCGGCGGTATCAACCTTGAAGATATTAAAGCCCCCGAATGTTTTTACATCGAGGAGACCTTGAAAAAAGAACTGGATATCCCTGTTTTTCATGACGACCAGCATGGGACCGCCATTATTTCCGGGGCCGGCTTACTGAATGCATTGGAACTCCAGGGTAAAGATATCGGCGACGTCAAAATCGTAATGAACGGTGCCGGGGCATCCGGTATTGCCATTGCCAATTTCTACGTGAGCCTCGGGGTCAAACGGGAAAACATTACCATGTGCGATTCAAAGGGCGTCGTATACAAAGGCCGTAAAGAAGGAATGAATCCCTATAAAGAGAAATTCGCCCAGGATACGGATAAACGGACCCTGGCCGACGCCTTCGTGGGGGCCGATGTATTTATGGGAGTTTCCATCGCCAACGTCGTTACCAAAGAAATGGTGGCCTCCATGAACGAGAAACCCATCATTTTTGCCATGGCCAATCCCAACCCCGAGATCACTTACGACGATGCCATCAGTGTAAGAAGCGACCTTATCATGGGTACCGGCCGTTCCGATTTTCCCAACCAGGTCAACAACGTATTGGGCTTTCCCTTTATTTTCAGGGGTGCCCTGGACGTCAGGGCCACCACCATCAACGAAGAGATGAAAGTGGCTGCCGCTCACGCATTGGCAAACCTGGCCAAAGAAGATGTGCCCGATTCCGTATTAAAGGCTTATGGAAATAAACCCATCAAATTCGGAAGGGATTACGTCATTCCCAAACCCTTCGATCCCCGGGTCCTGATCTGGGAAGCCTCGGCCGTGGCCAAGGCGGCCATGGATACGGGAGTGGCCAAAGTAAAGATCGATATCGAAGAGTACAAGCGCCAGTTGGAAGCACGGCTGGGTAAACACCAGGAAGTCATGCGAATTTTTATCGAGAAAGCCAAGGCCGATCCGAAGAAAATCGTATTCCCCGAGGGCAACGAGGAGAAAATCCTCCGGTCATGCCAGGCCATCTGCGATGAAGGAATCGCCAAACCCATCCTCCTGGGTAACAGGGCAATAATCGAAACCAAGATGAAGGAGATGGAACTCCACTGCCTGAAAGAGGTGGAGATCGTCGAGCCGAAAAAACATCCCAAATTTAACGAGTATACGGATCAATTCTTCAAGATGAGAGAGCGCAAAGGTATCACCCGCGTGGAAGCCGCCGAACTTATGAAAAATCCCAATTATTTCGGTTCGATGATGGTCCACGACGGCGACGCCGACGGCCTTGTCTCCGGTTTGACCAAACACTACCCCGAGACCATCCGGCCGGCCCTGGAGATCATAAAGATGAAGCCCGAGTTTACCAAAGTGTGCGGGCTTTATATGATGATATTCAAAGATAACGTCATGTTCTTTGCCGATACCACCGTGAACATCGAACCCTCCGCCGAAACCCTGGCCGAAATTGCCATTAACACGTCCGAAACCGTAAAGAGATTCGGTATCGAACCCAAAGTGGCCATGTTGTCGTTTTCCAATTTCGGAAGCACCGAGCACCTCCTTACAATAAAGGTGAAACGTGCCGTTGAGATCGTGAAAAAGAAGAGACCCGATTTGACCATCGACGGCGAGATGCAGGCCAATACCGCGGTGAGTCCCGGCATCCTCAAAGATACCTATCCCTTCAGCAAATTGAAAGAAAAAGCCAATGTCCTGATCTTCCCCGATCTCAACTCCGGGAACATCGCATATAAATTAATGGAGAACCTGGGCGGGGCCACGGCCGTCGGTCCCATCCTCATGGGGCTGAACAAATCCGTACACGTTCTACAGCGTGGGGACAGTGTGGATCAGATCGTGAACCTCACCTCCCTGGCCGTCGTAGACGCACAAGAATTGTAAGAGGCTTTTCGAGAATACCGGGCGAACACAAGGAAACTGTTTTGAGACAGCCTCCTCGTGTTCACCCGGAGTTTTGAGGTGGTTTTACTCGTGTTCGTACTTGAAAGATAGGCTGACTTTGGCGCGGTAAGCGACGACTTTTCCATCTTCAACCTTCATATCGAGTTTTCCTATTTCCGCGATTCTTAAGTTTTTAAGTGATTTGCCCGCGACTTCCACCGCCTTTTTGGCCGCGTCTTCCCATGACTTCTCGCTGGTCCCCACCAATTCGATAACCTTGTAAATACTATCGGACATTTTTTACCTCCAATTATATTGGTTTTTAAACAACCGTCTCTTAATATCATTTTCAAAATAAAAAATCAAGGCTGTGGATTCCGAAATTTTATTTTTTTGTATGCGTCCTGTTCACGGCATATGGTTTCGTCCCTTAACGAAATAAAATTTTATTCAAAAAGAAGTTGACTTTTCCCATTTGTTAAGTTATAAATTACATTGTGCAATTAAACATTGATTTAGCAGGAAGCGAACATGTTACACTTTGGTTTTTCATCTGTGTCGATGTCCTACCTTGTGGGCATTTTTCCGCCCGGAGACGTGGGATTTTTCCCGGGACCACGAAAACCAGGGTGTATCATCAAAACAAGAGGCAATAAAAACCTAAAAACTATAAAGGAGGAATAATATGTTAGGTAAAACCAAAATCAGTGTGATCGGCGGTGGACATGTGGGCGAATCCGCGGCGTTTATCTGCGCAATCAAGGAACTGGCCGATGAAGTAGTACTGGTGGACATTGTCGAAAACCTCCCCCAGGGTAAAGCACTCGATATGATGCAAGCCGGACCGATTCTCGGCTACGATACCAAAGTAATCGGAACCAACGATATGGCCGACATAAAGGATTCGGACGTGATTATCATGACCGCCGGTTTTCCCCGGAAACCCGGCATGACAAGAGAAGACCTGATCGGTCAAAACACACCCATAATGAAAGATGTCGCGGCAAAGATCAAAAAGTATGCACCGCAAAGCATCGTCATCGTTGTCGCCAATCCATTGGATGCAATGACCTATATGTGCAAGAAAATAACCGGGTTCCCCGACAACCGGATTATCGGCCAGGCCGGTGTGTTGGACTCCACCCGTTTCATGGCGTTCCTCGGCATGGAAACCGGTGTATCGATCAAGACCATCACGGGTATGACGCTGGGCAGTCACGGAGACGACATGGTCCCCCTTCCGCGGTTTTCGCTGATCGGCGGCCGGCCCACGCCGGAGGTGGTGGCGAAAGATAAACTGGACGCCATCATCGACAGGACCAAAAAAGGCGGCGGCGAGATCGTAAAATTAATGGGTACCAGTGCCTATTGGGCACCGGCGGCAGGTTCGGTACTGATGGCCGAATCCATCATCAAGGACAAGAAAATGATCCTCCCCTGTCATGTCATTCTCCAGGGACAATACGGCATAGAGGGCCTTTTTGTCGGTGTCCCGGTAAAACTGGGAAGGAACGGCGTCGAGGAGATCATCGAATTCGATCTGACCGACGACGAAAAAGCAGCGTTGAAAAAATCCGCGGATCATGTCAAAGAAGTGTGCGACATCGTGGATAGTTTAGGATAAGACGTCTACAAAATCAAAAATGAGAAGTAAAACGTTTTATTTTTTAGATCAACTTAAACCAAAAAGGAGGTAAGATTAATGCCAAACATTAAAGAAAAGTTGAAAGAAAAAATCGAAGCATGGCGTCCAAGGACCACCAAACTGGTAAAGGAATATGGAAACGTAAAAATCGGCGAAGTCACCATTGGACAGGCAATCGGTGGTATGAGGGGCGTAAAGTGCCTGGCAACGGATATTTCCTACCTGGATCCCTTTGAAGGGATTCGTTTCCGTGGTTATACCATTCCCGAGTGCCTGGAGAAATTACCCAAGGCCCCGGGCAGCGAGATGCCCTATGTGGAAGGTCATGTTTATCTTCTATTGACCGGGGATATCCCCACCGAAGATGAAGTAATTGAATTAGTGGAAGAGTTTAAGAAACGGAAGCATGTACCGCAGTATGTATTCGATATGCTTCGCGCCATGCCCAGGGATACGCATCCCATGACCATGTTCTCCGCGGCGATCCTGGCCATGCAGCGGGAATCCGTTTTCGTAAAGGAGTACAATGCCGGTATCGGCAAGATGGATATGTGGGATCCCACCTATGAAGATGCCATGAACATGCTGGCAAAGCTTCCGGCCATCGGCGCTTATATTTTCCGTATGAAATACCGCGGCGACACCATCATCCCGGCCCACCCCGAGCTGGATATGGGTGGTAATTTTGCCCATATGATGGGAATCGATAAGCCCTACGACGATGTGGCCCGGCTTTATTTCATACTGCACAGCGACCATGAGAGCGGGAACGTCAGCGCCCATACCGGTCACCTGATTGCCAGCGCGCTGTCCGATGTATACTATTCCATATCGGGTATGATCAACGGTCTTGCCGGACCGCTCCACGGACTGGCCAACCAGGAAGTGCTGCGCTGGATCCAGGGGGTCATGGACCAGATGGGCGGCAAAATCCCCACCGAAGAAGAGATGAAAAAATTCGTCTGGGATACCTTGAATTCCGGCCAGGTGGTTCCCGGTTTCGGTCACGCCGTGTTGAGAAAAACCGATCCGAGGTACCAGGCACAGCGTGAATTCTGTCTCAAACACCTGCCCGACGATCCCATCTTCAAGTATGTGGATGTGCTGTACAAAGTCGTCCCACCCATCCTGGAAGAACAGGGCAAGGCCAAGAACCCGTGGCCCAATGTGGATGCCCAGTCCGGTGTTATCCAGTGGTACTACGGTATTACCGAATACGATTTCTATACCGTGCTTTTCGGTATCGGCCGTGCCATCGGCGTTCTCTCGAACATCATCTGGGACCGCGCCCTGGGATATCCCATCGAACGGCCCAAATCACTGACCACCGCGATGCTTGAAGAAATCGCAGGGATTTAACGCTTAACCATAGAGATGTTTTTTACCTGATTCATAAGGGGCATCGCAAGATGCCCCTTCTTTTTTGGGTGCCGGAGTGTTGGAGTGCCGGAGTGTTGGAGTGTTGGAAAGTTGGAGTCTTCCAATACTCGAATTCTCCATTAGTCCATTACATAAATTACCGGGTGATAAACGATGAATATTAAAGACGTGTTAAAGCAACAGCCGATGTTCAAGAATGTGTCCGACAAGACCTTTGCATTCCTACAGGAAGAAGCGATGGTGCTGGATTTCGAACCCGAAGAAGAGATCATTACCTACGGTCACGCGGGAAGATGTTTCGGTATCGTATTGAAAGGCAAACTGGACGTTTTCGATAGTAATGAAAATAGAGTGGGTTCTATCAACCAGGGCGAGTTCCTCGGTGAGATGTCCCTGTTAACCGGTGAACCCAGCATGGCGGATGTACGGTCCGCCGCCGCCAGCACGGTACTGATGATCCCCCATAGTACCATGTCCCACGTAATTTCGGAAAATCCCGCAATGATCCGTCAACTGGCATCTAAAATGCGCCTCCGGTTGATGCAGCGGGAAAATTCCTACGAAGAGAAAGATGCCCTGCGGGAAGCCCGGGGAAGCATGCCCGGTCCCGAAAACCTGCTCTCCGGTCCAGGCGCTTCGGAAATGAATATCCTGGTAGTCAACTGCGGCAGTTCCTCCCTTAAATGGAACCTGTACGATACGGAATCTTCCGAACTGGTTTCCGGCGGTCTCGTGGAACGTCTCGGTTCCGAAGATGCCCGTCACATCATAAAACACAGGAACAAAAGCGGTAATATCGAAAATATTGAAAAATCGATTCCCGATGCCGATCACGACGATGCGTTAAAAGATGTGCTGGATTACCTGGCCGGGGAAAACGGGCCGTTAAATTCCCTGGATGAGATCGATGCCATCGGCCACCGTGTCGTTCACGGCGGAGAGAAGTATACCTCCCCCGTGGTGATCGACGAGGATGTGATCGACCAGGTAAGAAAGCTAAGCGTGTTGGCACCGCTTCATAACCCCGTTAATCTCGTGGGTATCGAGGCGGCCAGGAAAATACTGCCCGGTGTGCCGCAAGTGGCGGTGTTCGACACTGCGTTCCACCAGGGCATGCCGCCTTACGCCTATCTCTACGGATTACCCCACCGGTATTACAAAACCAACGGGGTCCGGCGCTACGGGTTTCACGGGACGTCCCATCACTACGTGGCCATGCAGGCCGCCGCCTATATCAAGCGGCCCCTGAACGAATTGAAGATCATTTCGTGCCATCTCGGGAACGGTTCGTCCATATGCGCCATCGACCACGGCCGGTCCATCGATACCAGTATGGGACTCACCCCGCTGGAAGGTCTTATCATGGGGTCACGCGCCGGTGATGTGGATGCGGGCATCCTTTTTTATCTTGCCCGGGAATACAACCTGTCCTGGGAGGAAATGGACGGCATGCTGAACAAAAAGTGCGGGCTCCTGGGACTCTCCGGCGTATCCAACGATATGAGAGAGATTTCCCGGGCCGCCTCCGAAGGCAACCCGCAGGCCCTGATGGCAATCCAGGTATTTTGTTACCGCATAAAAAAGTATATCGGCGCTTACCTCGCCGCGCTGGACGGCCTGGACGTGCTTATCTTTACCGGCGGCATCGGGCTGGGCGCCGCCGGTGTCCGGGCGCGCGTGTGCCAGGGACTCGACCGCCTCGGCGTGGTCCTGGATGTCATGGCCAACCGTTCCAGCCAAAAACCCGAGAATGTAGCGGAAATATCGGATTCCACGTCGCTGGTAAAAGTGCTGGTCATCCCCACGGATGAAGAAAAAATGATCGCCCGGGAAACCATGCGGGCGCTCCGTCAGAATGAAGTATCCAAGATCATCGAAATGCCGGCCAACCGGCAGCGGGAAATTCCCGTTAATATACTTAAACGGCACGTACACGTTAGCGAAAGCCACCGCGACGTTCTTTTCGGCAAAGGATATACCTTCAAAGTAGACAAGAAACGTTCCGACGCCACCCGGACCCTTTTCAAGGAACGGGTCAACCTGATCGGCCCCAGGGGAAAGATCGAAGATGTCGCCATCTACGGTCCCATAAAGGAGGAATCCCAGGTTGAGATCGGTAGAAGCGGCGAATTCCTGTTGGGTGTGGATGCACCTATCCGGGCGTCCGGCGACCTGGCCGGCACCCCGGGTATAACGCTGGAAGGACCCAAAGGGCAGGTGGCATTGACGCATGGATTGATCTGCCCCCAGCATCACGTGGAAATGGACCCCGAGGACGCACTGGCCTTCGGGCTCAAGGACGGCGACCGGGTCATTTTTGCCGTGGACAGCCCCAACTCCCCCGTACTCAGCGATGTCCTGGTAAAGGTGAAGCCCAACCTCCAACTGGAAATGCACCTCACCGACGATGAAGCCAGGGAAAACGAGATAAAAAGCGGGATGACCGGGAGAATCGTGGGTGTCGTCAGCGTAAGATAACGACCGATGGTGAACAACCCGTTCTTCAGTCCTTACGATACCCCCTTCAATATCCCGCCTTTCGAGAAAATAAAACCCGGGCATTATGTCCCGGCATTCAGAGAAGGTATCCGGCGGCAGCAAAAGGAAATCGAGGCCATTGTGGCCGACCCCGCCCCCCCCAACTTTTCCAATACTGTCGAAGCATTGGAAAAAAGCGGGGGGCTATTGAAAGAAGTCAAAAACGTTTTTGAAGTACTGCGGGCCGCCCATACCAATGAACGGCTCCAAAAATCGGCCTGGGAAGCGTCGGCCTTACTGGCTTCCCACAGGGACGATATCTATTTAAATCCCGACCTGTTTAAAAAAATAAGAACACTCCACAAAAAAAAAGACCGGTTGAACCTGTCCGAAGAACAGCACACGCTCCTCGACGATTACTATAAAGAATTCGTCCGGGGCGGGGCAAATTTAAACCCCGCGAAACAAACCCGGCTGAGAGAGATCAACGAAGAACTGTCCCGCCTTAAAGTGGACTTTGAAAATAATCTACTGGATGAGACCAACCGCTTCGTGTTGATCGTCGACGACCCCGGGGACCTCGCGGGGCTGCCGAAAGTGCTGGTCCATGCCGCCTCCGAAACCGCTGAAAGTTTGGAAAGACACGGGAAATGGGTATTTACGCTCAAAGGCCCCTGTTTTCTCCCGTTCCTGCAGTATTCCGAAAAACGGTGGTTAAGGGAAAAGATATTCAAAGCCTATATCAATCGCGGGAACAACGGGGACCGGTTCGATAACAAGGCGATCCTGGCTAAAATCGTCCGTCTCCGCGCCGAACGGGCGAAATTGACGGGGTACAAAAGCCATGCGGAATACCTCCTGGAACGGAACATGGCGCGGGAACCCGAAAATGTCTACAAATTATTGAACCAACTATGGCCCCACGCCCTGGAACTGGCGAAAAAAGAACGCGGGGAACTCCAGGCGCTTATCGATAAAGAAGGGGGAGATTTCAAACTTCAACCCTGGGACTGGTGGTACTATTCCGAAAAATGGCGAAGTCAAAAATACAAACTCGACGACCACATGCTTCGACGCTATTTTCAATTGGAAAATGTAAAAGACGGTGTTTTTAACGTGGCCAACCGCCTTTTCGGGCTGACCTTTCGTGAATTGACCGATGGTCCCAGGTACCACAAGAGTCTCCGGGTTTTCGAGGTACGGGAAGCCGACGGTTCTCATGTGGGTATTCTTTATTTCGATTTTTTTTCCAGGAGCGGTAAGCAGTCCGGCGCCTGGATGGCTTCTCTCAGGAAGCAGTGGAAAGAGAACGGCCGCCGGGTACCGCCGATCGCAACCGTTAATGTGAATTTCCGCAAGCCCACCGGTCAAAAGCCGTCGTTGTTGAATCTTGAAGAGGTAAAAACCCTGTTCCATGAATTCGGCCATGCGCTGCACGATTTGCTTTCCGATTGTATGTATGCGCGTTTATCCGGTTCCTCCGTATCCATGGATTTTGTTGAACTGCCCTCCCAACTGATGGAGAACTGGGTCATGGAACCCGGGGTGTTAACGATGTTTGCCCGGCATTATAAGACCGGTGAGGTCATTCCCGGGGAACTGATCGATAAGATAAAGTTGTCCAGGCATTTCAACCACGGTTTTGCCGGGGTGGAATACCTGGCGGCGTCTTTTCTCGATATGGATTGGCACACGCGGACGGGGACGGGGAAGGTGGATGTCGAGAAATTTGAATCCGATTCGTTAAACAGGATCGATTTGATCCCCGAGATCGTGGTCCGGTATAAGAGCACATATTTCAGTCATATTTTCGGCGGCGGGTATTCCGCCGGGTATTACAGTTATATCTGGGCCGAGGTGCTCGATGCCGATGCTTTCGAGGCGTTCAAGGAAGCCGGTATATTCGACCCGGGGGTGGCCCGGTCTTTTCGTAAAAATATCCTGGAGCGCGGGGGGTCCGCCGACCCCATGGTTCTTTACAAGCGTTTCCGGGGAAAGGAACCGGAGATCGCCCCCCTCTTAAAACGAAACGGCCTGGTCGAATAAACCATCGGCGCTGTGGATACCCCCCCTGAAGCTGCCGTTAACATTGACATGATTTATGATTTCCTTTAAAATATCATTATGATTAAAAAAACCTTAAAACCCATGACCCTGCAATTGGCGATTTTCCTGGCGTTAATGACGGCGGCGGCTTTTACGCGGCCCATCGACTCTAAAGACATCGAGGAAGGACTATTCGAGCAGCTCAAGTACCGCCATATCGGTCCCATCGGCAACCGTATATCTGCCGTGACCGGTGTCGCCGGGGACCCCAATACGATATACGCCGGCGCCGCTTCCGGCGGGATATTTAAGTCCATGGACGGCGGTATCAACTGGAAACCGATCTTCGACAAACAACCGGTTTCATCCATCGGCTCCCTGGCCGTCGCACCTTCCGACCCCAACGTGATCTGGGCCGGGACCGGCGAGACCTTCATCCGGTCCAATGTCTCCCAGGGAAACGGTATTTATAAATCGACGGATAAAGGAAAAACGTTTAAAAACATGGGGTTGGAAAATACCGGGCGAATCGGACGAATCGTCATCGACCCCCGGGACCCCGATATCGTCTTTGCCGCCGCAATGGGGCACTGTTACGGTCCCCAACGGGAACGGGGCGTCTATCGAACCGGCGACGGCGGCCGCACATGGACCCGCGTTCTCTTCGTGGATGAAAACACCGGCTGCTCGGATATTGTCATGGACCCGAACAACCCGCGTATTCTCTTTGCCGGGATGTGGCCGATGTTCATAAGGACCTGGGGAAAGTGGAGCGGCGGACCCGGCGGTGGCCTTTATATGTCCAGGGACGGCGGTCTCACATGGAAGCACCTCGAAGGAAACGGACTCCCGAAAACCGAGACCGGGAAAATCGCCGTGGCCGTGGCACCGAATAATTCCGACCGCGTCTATGCCATGATCGAAACCAAAGACGAAGGACTCTGGCGGTCCGACGATGGCGGGGAAACCTGGAAACAAATCAACCATAATCTTGCCTTGCTCAACCGCCCCCTTTATTACACGCGGTGTATCGTGGCCCCGGATGATTTCGATGAAGTCTATTTTCCCGCCACGCGATTCCACATGAGTCTCGACGGCGGTGTAACGGTAAAACCGTTCAAACCCGCCGGGGGCGACCACCACGACATGTGGATCGACCCCAAAAACCCGGACCGGATGATCGTGGGAAACGACCAGGTGGTGGCGATTTCCACCAACCGGGGGAAATCCTGGCACGGTGTGTCGCTCCCCGTGGCCCAGATGTACCATGTGTATACGGACAACCGCATCCCTTACCATGTCTACGGGAACCGCCAGGATGGGAGTTCCTACCGCGGGCCGAGTAACAGCCGGACGGGGAAAAAAATCCCACCGGGTTTGTGGCACCCGGTGGGCGGTTTTGAAAGCGGGTTTGCGGTGCCCGATCCCGTGGACGACAATATCGTGTGGTCGGGCAATTACGACGGCATGCTGGACCGTTTCGACCTGCGCACCGGTCACTCCCGGGCCGTGACCGTATGGCCCGAGGGGATACAGGGTTGGGCACCGGCGGATGTGAAGTACCGGTTTCAATGGACTTTTCCCATTTGTATCTCTCCCCACGATCATAATAAGGTCTATGTGGGCAGTCAACACGTTCACGTGACCACAAACGGCGGGCACGGTTGGTCTGTGATCAGCCCGGACTTATCCACTAACGATAAAACCAAACAGCAGTTGACCGGCGGTTTGACCCGTGACGATATCAGTCCCATGTATACCTGCGTGATTTTCGCCCTGGCCGAATCCCCCCTCCGGGAAGGGGTACTCTGGGCCGGTACCAACGACGGTCTCCTGCACGTTTCAAGAGACGGCGGTTCCTCCTGGACCGATGTCACCAAAAGCATCCCGAAACTGCCGCCCTGGGGCACGGTGAGCAATATCGAACCGTCGCGGTTTCATGAAGGAACCTGTTATATCACGGTGGATTTTCACCAGGTCGATAACCGGGACCCCTTTATTTATAAAACCGAAGATTTCGGGAAAAAATGGAAAGCCATCCATTCCGACATTCCAAAAACCGTGTTAAGCTATGCCCATTGTGTCCGCGAGGATCCGGTACGGGAGGGGATGCTCTACCTGGGGACGGAAAACAGGCTGTATGTTTCGTTTAACGACGGCGCCGACTGGGTCCCGCTCCAGACCAACCTGCCCCATGCCCCGGTGCACTGGTTGACCATACAGGAGCATTTCGGCGACCTGGTGGTGGCCACTTACGGCCGCGGGTTCTGGATAATGGACGATATCACCCCGCTGCGCCAGTTGAACGAAGAGGTGTTAAAGGAAGATGTTTTTCTTTTCGCACCGCGCCGGGCGTATCGTTTCCGTGAAGTCGCGGGGCCGGACCTTTACCCCAACGACCCGTGTGCCGGCGATAATCCCCCCTACGGCGCGCTCATCAATTACTATTTGAAATCGGAACCGGAAGAAGAGGTTGTTATCGCCATTCTCGACGATAAGGGAAATACCGTCAGGACCCTTAAAACGGAGAAAGACGAAAATTCCGAAAACGCTGAATCCGGCGAGGATGAGGAAGGGGGGCGGGGCCGCGCGGTTAAAATTCCGAAAAAGGCGGGTATTAACAGGATCGCCTGGGATTTGCGGTATGATAAGACGAAGAAAATCAAATTAAGAACACCGCCTATCGGTTTTAAACATGTCCATGTGGGACCAAAGGGTTGGCGGACGTTTCCTCGGGGCGATCGAAACATGGGGCCGTTGGTTGCACCGGGAATTTATACGGTGAAATTGTCCGTGGGGAAGAGCGAATATATTCAAAAACTTACGGTAAAAAAAGACCCCCACTCCACCGGGACCCCGGAGGATATCCGGGCGCAGCTCGAGGTTACGCTGGGAATCCGGGAAATGCTGAACCGGGTGTCGGATATTATTAATAAAAGCGAGATCATTCGAAAACAGGTCTACGACCTGACCGCACTCATCAAAGAGGACAAAGACGCGGAGCAAATAATCAAGCAAGCAAAAGAGCTGGACAAAAAATTCATTGCCATCGAAGATTTTTTCTTCTCCATGGGGCAGACCGGGGAGGGAGACGGTCTTCGTTGGCCGGATAAATTTTATGCGCGTATTCGCAGTCTTGCTTTCGGTATCGAGTCGTCCGACTTCCCGCCCACCACGCAGCAGATGGAGGTCTACAAAATGTTTAAAGAGCAGTTATCCGGTTACGAAAAGCGGTTTAACGTCCTGATTACCAAAGACCTCCCGTCGTTCAACAAAATACTTGCGGAGAAGAACATCCTGAACATCGT
>Ga0210082_1000066_pt1 | contig 21503 bp, 19 predicted proteins | sample White_ThreeSqA_D_2_FD_185592 | JGI IMG/M metagenome (GOLD analysis project Ga0210082, IMG submission 185592) | Wetland microbial communities from the San Francisco Bay, California, USA, that impact long-term carbon sequestration -... | ecosystem: Environmental > Aquatic > Marine > Wetlands ... | reverse complement strand
GAAGGACACGAAGGACACGAAGATAAAATAAAGAAAAAGCAGGTAATTAAAGTCTTTTCTTATTTTTCCCTTCGTGCTCTTCGTGTTCTTCGTGGTAAAATTAGAATTACTGGAGGGATTTTCCTTGACTTTTAGTCGTCTTTTCTACTACAATAACATTTTTAATAAATGATTTGGAGGCAGCGATGAAGATGAGTTCGACAGAGCAGGAAAAAAGAGATTTAATTGCCCAATGGGCTTACGATACCCGCCCCATCCTGGGACGTTTCCATCTCTGGCTTGTAGACGTGGAAGTAGATTGGAAACGTGGGAAACGCATCAAAGAGTTGACCAATGAGATATCATTCCTGGATGGAGGAATGGAGCGGCTTATGGCCATGACGGGTGCCGTCACGGCGCTGGGTACGCAGTTGTACGGACGCTTCGGGGAAGGGAAAGATAAAGAGAAAGCCTACCTTAACCAGGTAAAAAAAGATGCCGATGCCATTTCCGCATATGCCATGAGCGAGTGCCTGTGGTACCTCACGCGCCAGATACCGGAAAACCACGCCATCATGGTATGCCTGGGAGAGGGATTAATGCCCAAGGCCGGTGAGACACCGGAAATGGGATCGAACCCGCTGCTGGGTTTCGGCCGGGTTTACGCCCGCCCGGAAGTGGCGAAGAAACTGGATGCTTACGTGGTACGACTGTTAAACCAACCGAATTACGGGTGGGACGAGTTTTACAGCGATATTAACGATGAAGGTATCACGGTATGGGGCGCGGCCATCGATACGCTCGAAAATACCTCGCGGTTTGCCAAGGGAGAAGAGACCGGCCCCATGACGGTCCTTCACCTGTTCGACCAGCCCCTCCAGATCTCGCGGCCCTATGAAGGGTACGTGGGCAACCTGTTCCTGCCCAAAGCAGTAGTGGAAAGAGCGGCCAACGATTCGATACTCATCAATTTCCGTACCCCCCGTGCCCTGGTGTTAAAAGCCATCGAGGCGACTTACCCCGGGATTAAACGGGAAAACATCCATGTCTGGACCCTGCGGGGCAAGAGCCGCGTGGAGCGCATCGGAGGTTTGTGGAAAGAATGGGAAGAATTGGGCGTTCACCAGATCGAGGGCGGTTGGAAATTACCCACCGGGATAGAGGCTTTCACGGATTCGGGTACTTACGCCCCCACTTATTCCATCGATACCTGGAAAGATGAAGCGGGAGATATCCATTTGCTGATCTGCGACGGTTACGCGGCTTCGGCCGAAGCGCTGCAGGCGGCCAGCCTGGCCCCCATGTTGGGATTGCAAGCCTACCTGGCGATCTTTACATCCACGTTCAAACTCCCCTATGATAAAGAGATGTACATAATGGAACTGGACCCGGATGCCGAGGATTTCCCTACCCGTTTAAAAGAATTGATGGGCGACAAGTTTGATGATGAAAAGGTAGACGCCTATAAGCAAATGATCCACGACGGCGTGGACGCGGGTATCCCGGTTAACCGCCCATCCATCGGGGCGGATGACTTTTTCCCGGAAAAGCATTGGAACGGTCTGGCGGTCTCCGGGTATATGAAACCGGACCCCTATTCCGGCGCCCCCGGTGTGGAAAAGGTAGATACCCCCCCGGGATGGGAAGATAAGGTCAAGGGCGGTGTTTACCGTGTAACGGTCCGGTTGGCGACCCGCCGCGGCGACAAACATATTACGTTCAAGCTGGGATTCATGCAACCCCAGGAGGTAAGCGAACTGGTATTCAAACCGTTATTGAACCGGTTCATGGCAGGCGAGGATTACGAGAACCGGGCGGTCAGGATATCCGATTCCGGCCGGATTCGCAACGAACTCCAGACGATTTGTTCCGAGGCACTGGAGTTCAACGGGGACCGGGGTATCCGTGTTATATTCGACAATATCCCGGTTGAAGTCATCTCAAAAGAAGATCAAAAACGTTTATTACAAATATTAAAATGGTATAAAAAACACCATCCCATCTGGTTCTCCTGGCTGGAATTGGTTGAATAAGGAAGATCGCAAATTTAAACAGGAATCAGGCCGCGGAGTGAGACATTGCTGCATCAAATTTTTATCGTGGTAACGAATAAGTGTTGTGCCCGGTGCAAATTGTGCGGTTATTGGAAAACGGGACCGGGAGAGGAAAAATTTCTCTCACCCGGGTTTATAAAAGATAAGGTGGTGCCGTTCATAAACGATCACGGGATTGAAAACGTTTGTATTACGGGCGGTGAACCCACGCTTCATCCCGGTCTGCCGGAGATTGTCAAGGAAATTAAAAAGGCGGGTCCGATGATTTCGGTGGTCACCAACGGTTCGCATCCGGGAGAGATATTTGAAAAGGTAATGTATGATGTTCACGGGTGGTTATTCTCACTGGATGCCGGTAACAAATCTCTACATGCCCGTATCCGGGGGTTAACTAATTTCGATGAGATAACGGCATGGCCGGAGAAGATCAAACGGGGTAATCCCGCGGCTCAAATTGCGTTTAATTGTTTGATACAGAAATGGAATGTAAGGGATTTGGTAAATGTGTACGATTTGATCTGTAAACTCCCTTGCGAAGGAATTTTCTTCAACGTCCCGGAGTTGAAACCCTATTGCTTCGTTAAAACGGACCCTATAGACAAAAGTTTTGCGGGGTCCACGGGGCAAGTCCCGCGTTTTTCAAAAAAGCCCCTGGCCGCCGGAGGCCAGCTTGACAATGAAGAAATGGAAATACTCAAAACGAGCCTGGAAAAGATAGTGGAAACAGACAGGACCGAGGGCCGTTATAAGTTGATGCAGAGCGACAGCTATTTCAAAAAAGTGATCGATTATTTCGAATATCTCCGGGGCGGGGAGGTGAAATTTGAAGACAGGCGATGCCATGTGCCTTTTATGAGCCTGGTGGTAGATGAGTCGGAGCGTGTGCTTCCCTGTTTCTACCTTCCGCCGGACATGGCGTATTGTTCAAAGGGAAAGGAACTTATCGATAACGGCTATTTCAAAAACATAGAAGAGAGGTTAGCCGATCCGCAATTCAGGGCATCCGTTTGTACGCATTGTCTTCAACTCCAATCCTAGCCCTTCTCCGTCATATAGACGCCGACGGTGACGATGACGGAGCCGATGAGCAGGCTCCACCCGATGGTTTCATTTAGATAGAGGGAGGCGATGACATAGGTCATGGGGGGGATGGTGTACATATAGACACCGACTTTCTGGGATTCGGTGCGTTCCAGGGCAAAGAAATAGAGCAGGGTTGCGAGGAAAGAGCAGGTTATTCCCAGGAATGCCACGGCACCCCAGGCTTCGGGTGTAATGGCCGACAATGGAAACGAGGCACGACTGCTCTCAATCCATCCCACGGGGACCATGCAGAGGGTGCCGATGAAGGTAACCAGGGCGGTGAGATCGAGGGCGTTCAACCGGCGGGTCATGCTTTTTCCCATTACGGTAAAGATGCCCCACATGACGATACTGGTCAATACCAGGAGGTCGCCCTGCAGGTGGCCGTTGAGTTGGAAAGCTTTCAGTGTATCGATGCCCAGTACGACAAGCACCCCCACCAATGCGCATCCGATACCCAGGGCTTTTTTCAGCGTGATCTTTTCTCCCAGGAAGAGGGCGGCGATGACGGCAATGGAGATGGGACTGGTTACGGCGTACAGGGAGGCATTGGACGCGGTGGTGTATTGGAGACCGACGGTCTGGATACCGTAATGGAGCCCGGTACCGAAAAGGCTCAACAGGAAGAGACGTCCCCACCAACCCGGGCCGCCGAAAGCAATCTTTTTCCCCCGGGCAATCAACCACACCAGGAAGCACAGCGAAGAAACGGCCAGCCGCAGGGTGACGACGGTCAGGGGCGGGATGACGTCCAATGCTTTTTTGGTGGCGATAAAGGACGCGGCCCAGAAAAAACAGGCGGTGATTAGCGCAAGTTTAGACGCCAGGGGTACTTTCGATGAGTGTGCCTGCATCGCGAACCGGTTACTTTTTTCTCAGTTCTTCCAAAAGTTCGTTAAATTGTACGGTATCCAATTCGATATCCCTGAGTATTTCTTTCAGTAGGGGCGGCGCGAGCTCCCGGCCCGGTTGACGGGGGACGGTGGTCATTCGCCCATCCGCATGCCGGTAAAACGCATGACCTTTTTTCTGGTGAACTTTTTCAAATTCCAGGCGATTGAGTATCTTCTCGATGGTTTTGGGTTTAATGGGATCGCATTCGTATTGACTCATAGTATCACCTCCACCTGTTGGATGCCGACAAATTCGGGTAACCGGGCCTTCTCCTCGGAAGAGATTTCCTGTAAGCATAGTGCAACGACTTCTTTCAGGTTTTTATGAAGTTCGTCCAGTGTTTCGCCCTGGGTGTGCGCACCGGGAATCCCGGGGATAATGCCGACGTATAAATCGGTTTCAGTGTCTCTCTCGATATATGCCGCGATATAACGTTTATTCAAGGGCATTGTGTTACCTCCGTAATATTAAGATATGAATATAACGAAAAATAGAGAAAAAGTCTATACCCATTCGGATTTTTTTAAAAAAGGATTGTTGGCCTGGGGAATTCTTCGGGGGCTTGCATTCAGGACAGATTCCATGTAAAATAAAGACCTGCCCGGGACGGTGCAAAATGGCTGAAAAAACGAAACCGAAACGAAAAATATTAAAACGTATACTGCTGGTCTTGTTGTTCCTGGTGGTTGGGGTGGTGCTCTACTCGGCGTACGTACTGCTCACCCTGCCGGAGGTGGACGACCTGAAACACAAAAACCCCGAAACCACGGCCATCATGGAACAACGGATAAAAGAAGCGGCGGAGAAAGGGGAAAAATTACATATCCGGCAGCAGTGGGTCCCTTTCAAAGCCATCCCCCAATTACTCAAGGATACGGTCAGGATATCGGAAGACACCGACTTCTATCACCACAAGGGGATCGATTACTACGAACTGAAAGAAGCGATCAAACGGAACCTGAAAGACGGCAAAAAAGCCAGGGGCGGGAGCACGATCACGCAGCAGTTGGCGAAAAACCTTTTTCTCTCGACGGAGAAATCCTACACGCGCAAGGCAAAGGAATTTGTCCTTGCGAAGAAATTGGAATCCCACCTTTCAAAGGACCGGATATTTTCGCTTTATTTGAATGTGATCGAATTGGGAAAAGGGATTTTCGGTGTTGAGGCGGCTTCCTTATACTATTTTCACAAGTCCGTGGGCCAGTTAAATTTGAACGAGATCGTGCGCCTGGCGTCGGTGATTCCCAAACCCCTGAAAGTAAACCCGCTCTCCAATTCCTCCCGTTATTTAAAATGGAGGGCCAACCTCCTGCTGGACCGGCTGGTGAAATACGATTACATAACGGAAAAAGAATATAACAACGCAAAGGAAGAATTTAAGAACTAAATAGAGCCCACAGAACACACAGAACACACGGAAAAAAAGAAAAAACAGAAAAGGGTCTCTCTCGTTTTTTTTCTGTGTGTTCTGTGTGTTCTGTGGGCCCTGTTAATTTTGAGATATTCATTTATTTTGCGAATTTTTTTGCCAGTTCGTTGTCCACGACGTACATGCATATCTCTTTGGCGCCCTTCTTATTATAACTGAATTTTTTTACCAGGTTGGTGAGCAGGAAAGTAACATCATCGCGGATTTTCCGGTCGTAGGTTTTAAAGTCCTCGGTATCGTAATCCTTGATGGCCCTCCTGAAATTTTCATTTTCCAGGAAGGGGTCCAGGACTTTTTCTTTCAAGTGATAAATGTATCGTTCCAGGAGTTCTTTATATAGTTCGGTCTCGGTAATGCTTTTGCCCTTTATCATGATCTCCTGTGTTAATGTCTGGGAGGCATACTCTTTCTGTGTCTCTTTCCGGAAAGCCAACCGTGTCCGTTGATCGGTTTTTTCGTCCAGGAGGCGGTTTTCGATAGTCTTGAAAAACGCTTCGTCTATTTTAAGTTTATCTCCCGTATAGGAACATTTGACCTCGGTCCCGGGTTCAAAGTTAACGGCAAAGAGGTAGTTTCGGATATCGGCGGAGATTTTCTCTTCATTGTAGTAATACAGGGCTTCTTTTACTTCCTGCAAAATGTTGTAATCGTACATCAGGCACAGGGACTCGAGGAAATCCTCGGGCACCAGCCCGGGCTGTTCCTTCTTGATCTTTTTAAAAAACGTATTGAGCATGGACATGTTGATCAGTTTATCTTCGCTGGCATAAGCGGAATAAAATTCGTTGAAGATTCGAAGGGATTCCCGGCCGGAAAATCCCTTGTCCCCTTCGGATTCGGATTCGGCGAGAATTTTTTTCCTTACCTGGGCGGTAAATTTGTTCAGGTCTTCTTCGGTCAGCCATTTCGGGATGTAACCGGTATATATCTCCATCTTCAGCAGCAGCAGGTCGCTGTCACAGAATTGTTTGTACTTGGAAGGGTCCTGGATCCACTCCAACAGTCCTTCGGATTTCCGGTTCAACCGGGACGAAATGATCACCCGGGCGAAATTGTGAAGGACCTTGGGAAGGAAATTGGGTTCGATATGCTTCCCGAAAATATTCCGGTATATCTCGACTTCGGTCCTGATATCGAGAACATAGGGCACTTCGATATATTCGATGCGGTCCTGGAAGGAGTGGATACCCTCTATGTTTTTGGTATCTTCGGGGTTCATCAGCGCCAGGAAAAGGGAATTGACATTTTCTTCCATATGTTCCACTTTGTGAATCCCTTCGCTGATGATATTGTGAAGCTCGATCAACCGTTCTTTATTATGGGATTTGATATCCATGAGCGCGTAAATACCGTTATTGGTCCGGGCAAAATTGGAAAACATGTAACGGACCCGGTTGCTGTCCTTCAACAACCCGTCCAACCGGTGCTGGAGCATCTCATTGGTCATCACGTTATACCGCAGCGGTTTATCGCCGGGGTTGAAGACGCTGATCCCCTGGCCCAGTCTCCGGTTGAAATGATACCTTTCGGCATGGAGCATTTCGAACACCCGCGACCGGTTATCCAGTTTTTCCATGAGCGCCTTATAAATAGAACTGCAAATGGTACAGGGATTATCCCGGAATACCCATTCATACTCCTTGTCGGTGAACAGTTTCCACTTAAACTTATCGTTTTTGAAGATGTTATCGAAAAATTCACGGCGGTAGGCTTTGGGGATCATCAATATCGGGTTATCGTGGCTGGGGCAGGGAATTTCGACATATTCATCGGTTTCATGGATAAAGGAGGGTTTTGAAAAATAGGTGCGTTGTTCATTCTCTTCGTTGTCCACCTGGTGCCTGAATTTTTCGATGATCGGGATGGCTTCGTTTTCCACGAAGCCGCCCAGGGCCTCGCGGTTCAGGCGCCATACGATCTCGTAACGCGCGCCTTCCTCGGTATTGGCGTAGGCCTCGAATTTTAACAGGAGGTTATTAAGAAACGTGCTTTTCCCACATCCGTGGGGACCTTCGAATATGTATATCTTATTCTGCTGGGCCCCCTGGCGAAGGGCATTTACCAGGTTGATGAACCGGTTGGCAAATAAACGGTCCGCGAAAAAAGGCCGGTCGGTCCCCTCGGCCAAAAGGCTGGTGCAGTCGTAATAGACGAAACCGACGCTTTCGGGGTCGTCGGGATACTCGTCAAACCCTTCGCCGACATGACTTTTGATCATATCGTGAAACACCTGGAACACGTTACGAATAATCCCGTCGGGATTTTGCGCCAGTATTTCCAGGAATTGATTAAAAGGGATGGGTTTGCGTTGATCGGAGGCATCCATGTTCCGGTTCAGCTTCTCGACGGCTTTTAATATATTTTCCGTTAGTTGTTCCATGTTTTGGCTCTCTTCTGTTTTTTACAGGTTCTTTTTATAGATTTTACGGTTTTCCATGGTATAGAGCACCCTGCGGAACTCGGGTTCTTTTTTCTTTTCCTCTTCTTTTTTTGGGGGCAGCCCGAAAACGGGGGTCCGCGGTTTGGGTTTTTCCACCAGTTCGGTGGTTTCCAGTTTCACGGGTTTTCCCCAGAGGTACTCGATGCCCATCATGGTATTGGGGATAAAATCTTTGTACAGCGGTTTTCCCTCGAATCGATGGTCGAGGTAGAGGATGCCGTTGCTGCTTTTCTCGGTGTTCACCCGGATATACGGGGGATGGTAGAGCGAATCCAGCACCATTTGCCTGTAATCTTCGGCATTCCGGCTTTTGACATAGTATTCCCATGTCATGCGTTCGCGGTTCAACCGTTTACCGGCCACGAAGAGTTTGTGCCGGTTGACGAATTCCTGGTCCAGGAAGGTATTGATAAAGAGAAAATCGCTGAAATTCCTCCGCACGTAGAAAATAAATTCTTTCCCTTTACCGGTTTTGTCGTCGAAGTCCCTGCGCGCCCGTTCATCGCCGATGCGTTGAAAGTCAAAGGACAATTTTCCTTTATCGGCCATTTCTTCGATGTATTCGAAGAGTCTCATTCCCAGTGCGTAGGGGTTGAGTCCCACGCGGGGCATGGAGGTGACGCCGGAATTGACCCTTGCGTATTCGACTTCATGGCCTTCGATGCGTTCGTCGGCCAGGAAGAGGTGCTCATGCCAGTAACTGGCCCAGCCTTCATTGATGATCTTGGTACGGATTTGAGGCTGGAAAAAGAGGGATGTGCCGCGGACGACTTCGATCACGGATTTCATCCACTGGTTTTCCTCTTTATTTAAAAAAGTGGAGTTCTGGAGGATGAATTGGATGACATCGAGTTTATCGCTCTTTGTCTCTTCCAGGTATTTTTTGTAAAGGGACTCGAATTCGGGGTTCTTTTGTGTGACTTCGGAGAAAAACGCATCATCCCCGTGGTCCCCGGAATCTTTTCGCATTTGATTGTACTTTTCGATCTCTTTGACGTATTCGTGGGTACTGGTTTTTTTTACATCCTGGAGGTAGATATCGAAATAGTAATCCAGGCGTTTCCGGCTTTTGGTGGGTTCCACGCGGTCCAACCGGGAAAGGGTGGTGTAATAGTTGACGAGGTTATCGATGCTCCGTGCGAACTCGATGACGTAATCCACCCACCGGCCTTTTTCCGACCGCAGTTTGGCGATCAACCGCTTGTCCGAAAGCGCCTGGGCGGTGAAATCATATTCCCAGGTATGGCTGAAATAGACATTATTCTGGAAAACATCGATATGACCCAGTACATGGTAGAAGATCATGACATTGAGCCAATCGGGGTTGTTGTCGTTGTAGAACGAGATGGCGGGGCGGGTATTGATGACGGTCTCATAGGGGTTATGGGGATAGAGTTCGTATTTTCCTTTCTCTTTCAGTACTTCCACGTCGTGGACCCAGTAGTCGTAGAGGGTGGGAATCATGACCTTGGGGGACAATTCGAGCAAATCCCGGTTGGTCACGATATATTCCAGGGATTCATCGTAAAAGGTGAGTCCCGCGTCGCGGGCCCGCTGTTTGCACCCCTCCATGATGGCTTTTGAATGTTGATCGATCAATTCCATTATTTTATTTCCTTTTTATCGCTGTTCGCTAATCGCTGCTCGCTGCTCGCTACTCAGAGATTAGCGTTTTAATACCTTCGATGATCCGTGATTCGTCGGCATCGTCCTGCATGACGTCCATCCGGATTTCGGAGGTTTTTTTCTCCAGCAGGTTCGACCGTTTGAGGTACCGTTCCATGTCGGTTTCCCTGGCGGCGCTGAAACTGTTTCGGGCAACGGTCACCCCCACGCGGTTGGTATAGCCGAGCATCCGTTCGATCTCGGGGACGGTTTCTTTGCCGTTGGTATCCCAGTCGTCACCGTCGGTGCCGTGAAAGACATAGATATTGTAATCTTTTGCCAGTCCTTCTTTTTCCACGATATCGTTGACCAGGCGGAAGGCGGCGGCGACCCTGGTGCCGCCGGCGACCCTGGAGTTGTAATAGGTATAAAAATCTTCGACTTCTTTGGCTTCGGTATCGTGGAGGATGAAGCGGGACTCGACCTGGCGGGCGTATTGAAAGAGCAGCCAGCTATAGATCATGACGTGTTGGGCCACGACGACTTCGGTGGGTTTGCCGGACATGGAACCGGAGTAGTCCCTCATAAAAAAGACCAATGCCTGGGATTCGTAATCTTTTTCCCTGGAGAGGATGCGGTAGACCTTGTCCCGGGGGGAGACGAGGAAGCGGGTGAGGTCGATATCGCCGACATCGGGGAGGTTTCCCAGCCCGATATTGGTCTGGATGATCCTTCGCATGGTGGCTTTTTTGTCGAGTACCTGGCCGAATCCGCGGTTCCTGTCGGTGAGGTCGTAGTTGTAGCGGGAGAGGGCGCGTTTTTTGCCTTTATCTTTCAGGTTGGGCAGTTGGAATTGTTCGGTGAGGATTTTACCGAGGTCATAAGCGGAGGATTCCATTTCATGTTGACCGCCTTCGCCCTGGCCCGCGCCCCCGGCGCCGGCTTCCCCGGGTTGGTGTACCGGTTGTTCGCCGATGACTTCGCCCTCTTCGCCTTCGCCCTGTCCGCCGCCGCTTTCCCCTTCGTCGCTTTCTTCATCGGAGGGCATATGGTGGATAAATTTTTCCTCCACGGTGGAGGGGACCACGACGACTTTATCTTTTCCGCCGCGGCCGGGTTTGACGAGTTTTCCCACGCGGATTTTGCGGGGGAATCCATCTTCTTCCCGTTTTTTGTCCCGTTCCAGGAGTTTATCCATGGATCCCAATTGCAGGGCGTAATTGGGAAGTTCCAGGCGCAGGTCCTGGAGGATGCCCAGGTCGTCGAAGTGGTATATGCCGGGGATTTGTGGTGACGGCGGCGGGACTTCATGGATTTCCGGCCCCCTGAGTTCACGTTTAATGATCTCCTCCTGTTGGGGCGTCAATCCCTCTTTCTTCAACTCATTGTATAAATCATACAATTTATCTATATCCGATTTCATAGTTCCTCTATAAACAAAAGTTTTTGGAGGTCCAGGAACCTTTTTTCAAAAAGGTTCCTGGCCGCCGGAGGCATTTTTTTAAATTTATTTCTCATCCGTCTGGGTGCAGAAGTATTCGATGGTTTTTTGGGCGCAGGTTTTGCAGTAGCCGAGTTTGTTCAGCATGGTATCCACCATCCGGTCATAGAGTTTCTGGTTTTCTTCGTTGGTACGGTTGGCCAGGGCGCCGATCAGGCTGCCGGAGCCGGCGATATCGGATTTTAGCCTTACATCGGTCACCGCTTTTACCAGTTCCAGGTTATCCATGAAATCGTAATTGGGGTCCAGGGAAATCTTCTGACCGTAGATCTTCCGGATGGAGGTGCGGAAGGTTTCGCGCTGCTCCGTGGTTTTCAGGCCCAGGCGTTCTTCCACGCTGTTGATGTAGCGTTCATCGATCTTCAGGGCTTTCAGTTCGCCCGTTTGCGGGTCTTTATATTTCCACATCTTGTCCGGTCCCAGGTTTTCCGCATCGATACCGATGATCATATTCACGTAGTTCATCACGTCTTTCCGGATGGCCAGGGGTTCATCCATGTAGGCGTTGAACATTTCCGTCATGATGCGTTCGCGGTAGAGTCCGCGTGCCTGTTTCAGGTCTTCGAGGAATTTCGCGCGGTCGTTGGCGTCGGACACATAATCCAGTACCACCCGTTCCAGTGCTTTAAAGATATCCAGTGCGAACATGCACCGGCCTTCGTTGGTATCCGAGCTTTCGATCAGGAGTTGGATCGAGCGGCCCAGGTTTCGCTGGCCCAGACCTTTTTGACCGAAGCGTTTGGTAATATCCGGGTCCTGGCTGAGAGTATCGATGACTTCTGCCAGTGTTTTAATACTTTTTTCTCCCGCCACTTCCCCGGCGGCCAGTTTCATGGTTTCCACCGGGGTGAGTTTTTCCGAACGGGGCAGGCGGGTCAGGATCACGCCCACGGAAGCGGCGTAATTCATATTGGGGTCCTGGTGAAGTTCGTCCCGGGTAAAGGTGAACTTGGTCTCGCTGCCGATGGCATAATCGGTGAGTGATGTCTGGAGTTTATAATTGGTATTGTGGGAGACGTAGGTAATCCGGCACCGGTCCACGATGGGTGCTTCTTCGCGTTCTTCGAGGAAGCGGTTGAATTCCGAGTTGTTGGAGGTGGCGATAATAAGGGTATCGATGGGCCATTTGAACCCGTCGATCTCGATGACGCGGTTCTGGATGACGCCGAGGTAGACCTGTACGAGGTCTTTTTTATTTTTAAAGATTTCGTCGCTGAAATGGATACCGCCGCCGGCCACACGCGCCAGGGCGCCCCTGCGCAGGTCGAACCGGTAGGGGTTGCCGGTATCGGTAATGTGCAGCAGGCGTTGGATGGATTCCTCGCCCAGGAGGTCCACGGCCGAGGAGGTGATCTTATCCTTGGCCGGGTATTTACCGGTAATGGTGCCGAGGCTTTCCATCAAGGGGACCGGCACGACGTCGATGAAGTTCAGTGCTTCTTCCACGCTTCCATCCACGTGGTTGATGATATCGTTCCAGATGTACTCGCTGCAGGCGCCCATGGGCCGGTAATTTTCGTACAATTTTTCGATTTGTGGTTCGGTGAACCCGATCCACTTTGCCAGGAGTTCTTTGTTTTCGTCCCGGCTTTCCAGGAGGTTCATGGCGAGAATCATGGGGTCTTCGTAGGTCTGGGATTCCACGGTCCCGATTTTCCCGTATTTTCCCAGTTGGTCGAGGAATTTGAAACGGAAGGTAAATTTGCGGTTAATATCTTCAGTAAGGAATTCCCGGTAGAGGGAGCAGAGGTATTCGACGAAAAACGTTTTGCCGTTCCCGGGTTCTCCCACCAGGACATAGGCCATTTCTTTCGACGATCCGCCTTCGGCGGCGTCTTTGACATAGGAGACAAAGCTGTTGATTTCGTCGTAGAGACCGATCATATGTTTTTTCCGGCCCCTGAAGATTTTAAAATCGTAAGTGGTTTTGCCGTTCACCACGACTTTTTCGATCTCTTCTTCCAGGATCATCCTGGAGACGCCCTGGAACGAGTTTTCGAAGCGTTTGGTACCGTCTTTGACGGCGGTAAGGTGGTCTTGAAGGGTAAAGACCCGTTTCTGTTTCTTATTGTTATTCATGGTTCCTCCATTTCATCGTTATACATCGTTATGCCCATATGTTCTTACCAAAAAGCATAAGCTTTCGTTTTGTTCACGGAAATTTCTTACCATTAAAGATTACACCACAGTTTGGACTCTTTTTCAAGTCCTTTTTTAAATTTTTTTCAGGATCCCACGTTATCCGCGAATACACGGAGGGCACGGGAAAAAACGATTCCCCGACCCTGAACTGATTCAGACGGTTCGGAATGGACACTCATTAAAGATAATTGGTATTTGAAGGAAGTGTTGTTAAGGGGTAAGGAAGGGGTAAGGGGTAAGGGGTAAGAAAAACGATTGGGGTTAGCTAAAATTAAGCGGACTTACGGTAAATCACCCGCCCGGTGTTCATAATCTCCGATAAAAAAGATGCCTTTGGGTAATCCCTTATTTCTTCCATTGTGGCCGGGATCGGGTCAATGTTAAGCTTCAATTCCCATATCGGCCTCGAAAGGATTTTAAACGCTTCAAGCTTACTCATATTGCTGAATTCCGAGGCAGCTACCAAAATATCGATATCGGATTCATCGGAGAATTTTTCAGTCAAATAAGAACCGAAAATAATAATCAGTTCAACATTCAACTGTTGGCGCAGGATTTCGATGTATCTCTCTATTTTATCCTTTGTTTCATCCATTTTACATTGCCCGGGCCGTCTTGAAATCATAATCTGAGATTTCAATCCATTTCGTCACAATCGGTTTCATATTTGAATTATAGTACTTTTCAAGAATTAAAACAACCCCCACCATTCGGAATGGAAAGGCATTACAGATAATTGGTATTTGAAGGAAGTACTTTTGAAAGATTAATTGTCAATGGAGATGGTGCCCTTCGGGCATTTCTCTCCGCCTCCGGCAAATACGCGGTACGCGGCGCGTACTTTCTTTAAGGGCTTGAGATAATATTTCTAACATAGGAAAACCCCCGGGCCGAGCAAATAGGGTGCAGCAGCATGCTGGCTCCGGCGGGACTCTTTATTTTTAAAGAATACGATAGACACCTTTGTTCCTCTTTTTCCTGATTAAAAAAATTGAATTTTACCGGCTTTTCGTATATCATTGTAGTATGTGTACGAAGAACAAGAGCTCAGGAAATGTTTTTGAAGATATGGGCTTTGCCGATGCGGAAGAAAGATTAGCAAAAGCAAAGACGGAACCAAGAATCAACGTCGCTTATGTATAAGGATATTATGCGGCATTGGTATCGAGAATAAAACGTCTACCATTCATCTCTAAGTGCCCGCTGCTGTGCCACGGCGTCTCCGTCCCATTCCAGTTTCCCGGCAAGGTCGGAAAATTGATACTTTTGTGGCCCATTGTGAGAGACTTTACTCGAATCTACTGTCTGCAATTTTTACTCCCGGATACCGGCGGCGTTTTTTAGCAATTCTATCCGCTCGACAGGCAGATCGGTTATCTCTGCGATTGTCTGAATATCCATTCCTTTAATGAGACAATTTAAAACCACTTGAAGTTTATTTTTTTCTTCGCCTCTTTTCACTCCTATTTCTTCGCCTTCTTTTATTCCTATTTCTTTGCCCCTTTCAAGGACTTCCTGGTAAATGGTACCCATTATCGCACCTCCTTCCTCTAACGCTTCATTAACGGATCCCTGGAGTTGGTCGAAACTAAAATCCTTTATATTCGACCAGAGATAAACCAACAAGGACTCCAGGTTTTCATTAAATTTAGTCTTATCGGAGAACTCCCGAAACAGTTGAAATATGTTTTTCAACCGGGAGAATATCTCCGGGTGGAAGATATATTTGAACGTCGTTAAAACGATCCGTAACTCGACATCTCCTTTTATTTTCTCGTCCGGCATGCGTATCTTTGGATAATGTTAGCGCGGAAAAATCCAGGTCCCTGGTTATTTCCGCGGGCAGGTTTTCTTTGATGAAGCTTTCCGCTACATTCTTTTTATCGAAGAAGACCCTGAAAAGCCCGTCGTGGGAGAGGTAGACTCTTTTGCCTTTTTCATCGCTGTTTCCCGGCCCGGTTGGCTGCTCCGGTTCGTTATTACGTTTTTGTTCTTCCGACATGTTTTTATTATAATTTCCCTTCGTGGTTTTGTCAACAGGATAAATGATAAGGGCCGGATAAAAACTATCGGAAAAAGGTTTAACCAGTCCGACTTGAGACGTTTCGCTCCGAGAGCAGATGGATGGCATATTGGTTCAAACTTACGTTTTCCCTTTTTGCACTCTGGGCCAATTTTTTGTGCAGCGATTTCGGCATTCTCAATGTAAATTTCCCACTGAATTGAGACTCCGATTCCGGATCAGGTATGTTTATCCCTCTCTCCAATGCAACCTCCAACCAACCTTCCATGGCTTCAAGAATATTTTCATACGCTTCTTTGTACGTTTCACCCTGCGTCATACAGCCTTCCAATTCTTCCACTTCGGCAAAGAACCCTCCAAAGGGATCCTTTTGAATGACAATTTTATAAGGAAGGTTCATATAATACGTCACGTCCTTTTTGTCCATTTAACCCTCCATGTTCAAAATTTTTATTATTTTTTCCAGGTAGATTCTCTTTACCGTATTGTTGTGAACCGGGATAGAGATCACACTTTTATTGTCTGTAAATATAAAATGGCTTCCCTTAGTCCTGGCATTTTCAAATCCATAGTTTCTTAAAAGTGTACTCACGTCTTCAAACCTCATATCCTTCGGTCTTGTTAACAATTTTTCTTTTAATTTCTCAAATTTCGTCATCGTTATCAGCCACCATATACGGTATCATCTACAGGCACTAATATAATACAAAAATTGCCCTTTGTCAATTGATTTTAATAAAGAAAAAACGTCTTCGCGTACCTTCGCGTATCTTCGCGGCTAACCCAACATCTTCCCGGCAATCTCCTTGAGGAACTTTCCCGCCACCATGGCCGTGATGCCCGACGGGTCTCGACAAGGATTGTATTCCACGATATCCGCCCCCACCACGGGGGCCTCCAAGGCCCGGATAATTCGCAATACATCGCGGGTGGATAACCCCCCGGGTTCATGATGAGATACCCCGGGCGCAAACGCCGGGTCCAGGACATCCATATCCAACGAAATATAAACAGGCCCCTCGAAAACAAGCGTAATGGAAGGGTCCCAATCTTTCATGTGAACGGTCTCAACGTTGAAACGCCGGGCCTGCTCATGTTGATGCGGATTCATGGCCCGGATGCCCACCTGCACCAACCGGACAGCCAGTTTTTCTTCCATTACCCGGGCAAAGGGACACGCATGGGAAAAGGGGTCCCCATCCAATTGATCGTATAAATCCGGGTGCGCATCCAGGTGCAGCACATTCAAATTTTTATACTTTTTCCCATAAGCACGCAATATAGGATACGTCACGGAATGATCACCCCCCAGGGACAACACCGATGCACCCCGTTCAAGGACCCGGGAAACGGCCCGTTCGATGTCGTCGAGATAGTTCCTTACTTCGATATCGCCCAAATCGAGTAAACGCGGTTCCACGCCCAGATCGATAATGTCTTCGGTGCTCATATTCGATGACTCGGAAGACATGGCTTCGATAATTTTCCGCGGCGCCCGGGCCGGGCCTTTCATAAAGGACGAATTCTCATCGAAAGGAATCCCCAGTATCGCCACGGTTCCCGGTTTCACATTTTTTAATCGATCGTTATTCTTCATTGTCTACCTGCCGTTCAAATATCACGGTTATTTTACCAGAGAACCGCATGTTTTTCAAAGTAGGCAGGCCCTCCGACCCTCAGCAATTCTCATTTTTTTTCACCACGAAGGACACGAAGGCCACGAAGGCCGCGGCGCGGCACCCTTTTATAAAAAAAAACCTTCGTGATCTTCGTGTCCTTCGTGGTAAAATTAAAATTACTTCACCGCATCGTAGAAGAGCGGGTGGTGCAGGCGGTAATGGCCGACGATTTTAGGGTAATCCCCGTTTAATAATTCCATTGGGAAACGTCGATACCCGCGTCTCCCCTTTTAACAATACCAATTCCCGTTCATCTTTCAAGACGTGTATCACATAATCCGTGACCATCTCGGAAAAGGCATACCCTTTTTTCCCGTGCCCCATACGGGTTGGGGAAAAAAGATACCCACAGAACACACGGAACACACGGCAAGACACAGAAAAAAGAAAATTTTCATTTTCCCACGTCGTGGATTAAGGGGAGAATATCGTCGCAGTGAACGATCTCCTGGTAGACGGGACAATCGCGGCAAGAGGGCAGCGGATGCGCACACTTTTTTTCCGAGGCCCAGCAGGGTCCCCGTTTATCCTTAAATGCCAGGCATATCGTCCTTGAACCTTCCGGGCAATTTTTCAATTTCCAGCAGGGGATCAGCGCCATTATACGGCGAATCCCGGCAAAGTTCAATCCTTCCTTCTGAATCATCATTTTGATGCACACCACTTTTTCTAAATCCACATCCGAATAAAGCCGCCGGCCCGTCGGGGTTTTAAACGGAATGATCAACCCCTCGTGTTCATACTGCCGGAACGAGTGGACTGAAATACCAAGTTTCATCGCGGCGACACCGATGGTATATACAGGCTCGAGTTCCCTCCTTTGTATTTTTTCTCTGTCTTCTTTTTTCATATTCATCGATCGACCATTTTTCTATTTTACTCCCGACTCGTTGTTTCGTCAACACCATTCCTACTTTTTCTTATATTAGCAGCCCGGATTGAAAATTGAACTTGAAATTAAGAATCAATTACGATAAGATTAGATATCGTGCGTAAAAAAAAAAGTAAAGACGTTAATCCCATTCCCACAACGCCCCCCCCGGGAATCCCGTGGGAAAAAGGGTTGTGGCTCGGCCCGGTTATACTGACAGGAATCGTTGTCCTCATCCTGGGCGGCCCGGTGCAGGCACTTATTATTTTGTGCGGCGGTCTTGCCGCCGGCACCACATGGGGAATGATCGCACTGCGGCGCGACATTAAAACCCGCCTCAGGTATGAAAAACAATTAAAAGAGGTTAACGAACAACTGCGGGCCGGCATCGATAACATGCCCAATGCCTACATCCTGGTGGACACCCAATACCGGGTGAAAGAATGGAACCGGAAAGCCGAACAGATTTTCGGTTATACCCGGGAAGAAATGATGGGGAAAAGACCCATCGATTATATCGTACCCCCGGGGATTCGCCAAACCATCCAGGGACCGCTTGAAGAACGAAAGGAAGATAAAGGGGCGTCTTATTCGGGGAAAGACAACAATATCCGCAAAGATGGAACATTAATTACCTGCCTGTGGTCCGATACCCCGTTGATCGACCGCGGCGGTAATGTGTACGGGATATTGTCCATGGCCCAGGATATTACGGTTCAAAAAGAAGCGGAAGAAGAAATCCGGCGCCAAAACGAATTTTTAAATAACACCATCGATTCACTCACTCACCCGTTCTATGTAATAAATGCCCACAATTTCAGTATCGAACTGGCAAATAAGTCCGCCAGCGGCGACAGGACAGCCCATAACATCACCTGTTATGCCCTTACTCATAAGGAAGATGCCCCCTGCGACTTTCCCGGCCATACCTGTCCCGTAACCGAAATAAAGAAAACGAAAAAACCGTTTACCACGGTGCATACGCATTATACCAAAGATGGAAAGAAAATATTCTCCGAGGTTCACGGGTATCCTATTTTCGATAAATACGGCGATGTTGAAAAGGTGATCGAGTACTCACTGGATATCACCGATCGCAAACGGAGCGAAGAAGAGAGACAAAAACTCGCCGACCAATTGCGCCACGCGCAAAAAATGGAAGCCGTCGGCACCCTGGCCGGCGGCGTTGCCCACGAATTCAACAATATCCTGGGGGCCATCATCGGGTTTACCGAACTGGCCGTAGACGACACCCCCACCGATACAACCACTCACAAAAACCTCCGTCAGGTCCTGGTGGCGGCGGACAGGGCCAGGGAAATGGTCAACCAAATCCTTGCCTTCAGCCGCAAAGACGAAATGGAACGAAAACCCTTATTGTTAAGTGAAATTGTCGTGGAAACGCTCACGTCATTGAAAACAACACTCCCGGACACCATCGTTCTTCACCCCTGTATCGATGAAAAACTAAAACCCATCATGGCAAACCCCGTCGAAATCCACCAGGTACTCATGAACCTCTGCTCCAACGCCGTCCATGCCATGAAAGCAAGCGTCGGCACTATTGAAATCACCCTGACTGAAATCGATTCCGCTGCCGCGCCTATCGAAAGTAAAGCACCCAAACACGGCAGGTACCAACAACTGACAGTAAGCGATACCGGCTGCGGGATGACACCGGAAATAAAGGCCCGCGTGTTCGAACCTTATTTCACCACCAGGGAACAGGGAGAAGGATCGGGATTGGGACTGGCCGTGGCCCATGGAATCGTCACACGCCACGGCGGTATGATAACCGTCGATTCCGAACCGGACAACGGAAGCGCCTTCCATGTCTTCCTTCCCGTCACCGACCACGAACACCCCCCGCGTGATTAGCAAGGGCAGGAGAGGAAGAATAACAAGAAACGATCAGTTCATGATTTCATGAATTGCTTGATTCCCGGACACACTTGCGGTATAATACCGGGATGATAACAAAAGACCCATTTTACGAACAATATGCATCCATGTGTAAGGCAATTGTGAACCCGATTCGCCTTAAGATCATCGAGACCATCGGCGAGAAACGGATGAATGCCTCCGATATCCAGGCAGGATTGAATATCTCCAAAAGCAATCTTTCCAACCACCTGAACGCCCTCTTCCAGGCGGGTGTCCTGGAAAGGGTAAAGGAAGGGAGTTTCATATACTATTCCCTGGTGGAACCGGATTTACTGGCGGCCCTGGCAAAAATGCGAAGCGCCATCGGTTCGATTGCTTCAAAGAAGCACAAAACCATGATGGACAGCGATATCGTATCGTAACAAAAATTAATCAGGAGAAATAATAAATGAGAAAGTTAAAACGGGATTGGTTACTGGGTGCCGGGTTTATGATCCTGGTCATCGGCATCCCCTTATTACTGATCTTACCCGGCGGTTCTTCCGCAAAAGTCGAGGACCCCTGGAGGACCATTGAAAGAAAACGGGTACACCTGGATCACTCTCACTTTTTTACGAAATCGTTCAACACCCCGCAGGAGGTAACGCGGGCATGTCTCGAGTGTCACCGGGACGCGGCAAAAGATATCATGAAAACCGCCCATTGGACATGGGAGAGTGAGCCGGTCCCGGTTCCCGGTCACGATAAACCGATGAAAATCGGTAAGAAGAACCTGTTGAATAATTTTTGCATCGGTATCACCGGTAACTGGCACAAATGCACCATCTGTCATGCCGGGTACGGTTGGGAAGACGACAATTTCGATTTCGCCAGGGAAGAGAATGTAGACTGCCTGGTCTGTCACGACTGGTCGGGTCTCTATGCGAAAGGCGACAGCGGTTTTCCCCAAAAAGGAGTAGACCTGGCCGCGGTAGCGCGAAAGGTCGGTTATCCCAGGCGGGACAACTGCGGGATATGTCACATATACGGCGGCGGCGGCATGGGTGTAAAGCACGGCGACCTGGACAATACCCTGGTGAATCCCAGCGATCATATCGATGTCCACATGGGCAAATACAACCTGCTCTGTATCGATTGTCATAAGACCGAAAAGCACAATATAAAAGGCAAAGCCTATTCGGTAAGCGTGAACCATGAAAACGGCATCCTCTGCACCGAATGCCACGTGGAAGCGCCCCATAAAGACCGCCGGATAAACGCACATATTGCCGACATCGCCTGCCAGACCTGCCACATTCCTACCTTTGCCAAAAAAGCCCCCACCAAAATGGATTGGGATTGGTCAAAGGCCGGGGATTCCGGCCGGAAAGACGATCCCCATCACTATTTGAAGATCAAGGGCGAATTTATCTACGACAAAGACGTGGTACCCGAATATTCCTGGTTCAACCTCTCTTCCAACCGCTACATCCTGCGAGACAAGATCGATCCCGGGACCATCACTTATTTGAACAGCCCCCGTGGGGACATTACCGATAGAAACGCAAAGATCTGGCCGTTCAAAGTTCACCGGGCAAAGCAGCCTTACGATAAAATTTTCAATTACCTGCTGCTGCCGGTAACCGCCGGTCACGGGGGATTCTGGCATGAATTCGACTGGGACAAGGCGTTCCGGCTGGGCGAAAAGGTAAGCGGTCTCAAGTACAGCGGCAGCTACGGATTCGCGCGGACGTTTATGCAGTGGCCCCTGTCCCACATGGTTTCGCCGGCCCATCATGCATTAAAGTGCGGAGACTGTCACGACGAAGGCTCACGAATGGATTGGAAAGCCCTCGGATACCCGGGAGACCCCGCCAAACTCGGCGGAAGGGAAGCCAACGGGTTAATAAAAAATAAGGAAGGTGTAGAGAAATGAAAAC
>Ga0210082_1000065_pt1 | contig 21518 bp, 18 predicted proteins | sample White_ThreeSqA_D_2_FD_185592 | JGI IMG/M metagenome (GOLD analysis project Ga0210082, IMG submission 185592) | Wetland microbial communities from the San Francisco Bay, California, USA, that impact long-term carbon sequestration -... | ecosystem: Environmental > Aquatic > Marine > Wetlands ... | reverse complement strand
ACCCTCATCCTTACCCTCATCGATGGGTAATGCGGTATTGGAAATTGTCAAAATTTTCCCGGGTTCTATTCCCCGTTGGATTAGATAGCGGCGGTTGACCCGGCTGACCGTAATAATACCGTCGGCGTTTTCCAGGCAAAAATCTTCCATGGCTTTGAACCGGCTTATCAACGCCGGGTCCCTTAACAGCGCGGGGTAATGGTAGGGTAATTCGATAGAGGGCAGACCGTTCACTTCAAAGATTTTAAGTACATTTTGTTTTTGGGTGACCGGGTGTTCGAATACGGGCATACCGCTCCAGATATCCCGGAAGTGTACTGCTTGCAGCCGGTCTTTCAGGGTATCCAGGACGTCGAAGAGGAACGATTCGAAATACTGTGTCCGTTTGAGAAAATTGGGATGATTGGCCAGGCAGCGGTGAATAAATATATTCCCTTCTTCCTGGTAACCCGGCATGTCACCGCTTCCCAGGCATACGAGGTGAACGGCGGTAAATCGTTTTTGCAGGGCTTGCAGGGTGTGGTTAATATGGATGGCCGCGCCTTTTGACGATGGGAAAACGTCGAAGGTCGAGAATAATAATGTTTTATCTCTCATTTGTATTATTCCTTGCATACCAGCCGAGAGTTAACTAACGACTTGCCAGGTAATATTGTAATCGAATTGGAGTAGAAAAGTCAAGCCGCACCGGCAGGCCGCAGTAATTCTAATTTTACCACGAAGAACACGAAGAGCACGAAGGGAGAGATAATAAAAGCCGTTGATCCTAAAAAATAAAATCCGTGTTTGACTAAACCTCGTATTTCGTTTATATTGTTCTCTTAAAAAAATTTGCCTTGAAAATAATGTCCGCCCACCGGACAGAGGAGTGCTTATGAAAAAATTACTTGTTGTTTTAACCTTATTGTTCAGTCTCAACCTCTTTGTAATCGGAGAGGAGGGGATGTGGCTGCTAAACCAGGTCAAAAATTTGGAACTGGCTAAAAAAGGTTTCGAGATCGACGCCGCGGATATTTACGATCCCGCGAAACCCGGCATCGCACAGGCCGTGGTTCACCTGGGCGGAGGTACGGCCGAACTGATCTCTCCCAACGGTTTGATCCTGACCAACCATCACGTGGCCTTCGGCGCCGTTCAACGCGCCTCGACGAAAGGAACGGATTACATTACCCACGGTTTCCTGGCCAAAACATTGGAAGAAGAGATCGAGGGCCCCGGATACTCGGCTGAAATCTTACAGGAAATGAAAGATCTTACCCCCGAATTTAAACGGTTCGATAAAATCAAAGACCCGGAAAAACGGGAAAGGGCGATCGAACTGAAAATCAAAGAAATAACGGAAAAAATCGAGAAAGGTAAAACGGATATTCACGCCACCATCGCTGAAATGTACAACGGGAAACAGTATATCCTGTTTGTACACAAACGGTTCGACGATGTACGCGTGGTTTACGTACCGCCGGCGGCCATCGGGAACTACGGCGGCGATATCGATAACTGGATGTGGCCGCGTCATACGGGTGATTTCTCTTTTATGCGTATCTACATGGCACCGGACGGAACGGGACGGAAATACAATAAAGAAAATGTCCCCTATAAACCCAAATACTGGCTGAAAATCGCCAAAAAAGGACTAAAAAAAGGCGATATGACGTTTATCGTCGGCTACCCCGGCAGCACCCGGCGGTATCGCACGTCCGCTTCCGTGGAAGAATCCCTCCATCACTTTTATCCCAATCGCGTCCAATATTACAAGGAACTCATCGACCTGATGGAAACGTTTGCCGAAGATTCCAATATCGCCAGGGCAAAGCTGGCGGGACTGGATAAAGGGCTGAACAATGCCATGAAAAATTACCAGGGCAATATCGAAGGTATGTACCGGTCGAACTTTCTCCAACGAAAGATCGATTTTGAAAACCAATTGACGGCATTCCTGGAAAAAGATAAATCCCTCTACGCAAAATACGGCGATGTACTGGAAAACATCAAAAAACAGCATGCCTTTATGGCAAAATACCGCGACAGGGATGACCTTCTCGCCGGCGCCACATCGCGCCGCCCCCTGTGCGGCTTGCTCCTGGGTACCGCGATCAAAGCCTACGATACGGCCAGGGAACGCGAAAAACCGAAAAAATTCCGCGACCCGGAATTCTCGGAAAATGAAAACAAACGGTACGTCGGTCGTCTGCAATACACCTACCTGTCGTTCTATGAACCGGCGGATAAAGCGGTAATGAAAAAATGGATGGGACGCGCCGACCGCCTCCCGGAAGGCATGCGCCTCGAAGGTCCGGACGATCTGCTCAAGAAAAACAATCGGACCATGGACCAATTCATCGATATGGCCTACGAGAAGTCGAGCCTTAAAGATGCTGCCGCGGCACAATCCCTATTCAAAAAAACCTCGAAACAACTGGAAGCAATGAACGATCCCTTCATTAACCTGGCAGTAGCACTTTACCCCGAAGCGGAAGCCTACAAAAAACGGGACAAAAAAAATGACGCGGTCCTGGCGGAATTACGGGGAAAATATATCGATGCCCTCTATGCATGGAAAGGCGGAAACCTGTATCCCGATGCCAATCGCACCATCCGGTTCTCCTACGGACAGGTGGACGGTTATCAACCCAGGGACGCGGTTTATTACGAACCCTTTACCACGATTAAAGGCATGCTGGAAAAAGATACGGGCAAGGAACCGTTCGATATGCCCGAAAGTGTCAAAAAACTATACGCGGCCAGGGATTTCGGCCGGTGGATGGCCCCGGAATTGAACGACGTACCCATCGCGTTTACCCATAAAGTGGACAGCACGGGCGGCAACAGCGGAAGCCCGGTCATGAATGCCCGCGGTGAACTGGTGGGCATCCTTTTCGACGGGAACTACGAATCCATGACCGCCGATTGGCAGTACGAACCGGAAATCACCCGCTCCATCTCGGTGGATATCCGCTTTGTCATGTTCATCACGGAAAAACTCGCCAACGCCCGGAACATCCTCGAAGAACTGGGAATGGAGTAGGGGGAGGAGAGTGCCTAAAGTGCCTGAAGTTGAGGCGGCGCGCCTAAACTTTAGGCGCTTCCTTTACCTTTCCTATACTCGGAGGGTGTCATACCGGTGAACTTCTTAAAGGCCGTATTGAACACCGATTTGGAATAGAAACCCGTGTCATAGGCGATTTCGAGGATTGTTTTTTTACTTTCCGACGGGTCGGTGAGCTTTTTCCTGGCTTCCTCGATGCGGTACTTGTTGATAAAATCGTTGAAATTCTGTTTATACCGTTCATTGACAATCCGGGAAAGATGGTTGTAGTGAACGTTCAGACGTTCGGCCAGGGCTTTCATGGTAAGATCGGCCTTTAAAAATACTTTTTCCTTTTCAATCATGGCCATGAGGCGGGGGAGCACTTCGTCCACGGTTTCAGGCAGCAGCGCGGAGGTCTTGTATTTTTGTTCCCCTTCGCCCCCGTCGCTTCCGGGTATGGTTTTACGGCCTTTTTCCCGGCTGAATTGCCGGGATATAACGGCGGCGGCGACCAACACCACCAGGAGTATGAAACCATAAAACAACGGACGTTTGTAAAAAGGGGTGTTGATCTCAAAGCGAAACACGGCCCCCTTATCGTTCCACAGCCCGTCATTGTTACAGGCAATGACATCGAACCGGTATTTGCCGGGGACGAGATTCAGGTAGAAGGCCATCCGTTTTCCCCGGGGTGCCGTTTCCAACCATCGGTCGTCATTCCCTTCCAGTTTATAGCGCAGTTTTACCTTTCCCGGGTCGGTAAAACTCAAGGCCGTAAAATAAAACTCCATGACCGTTATTCCCGGTGAAAATACAACCTCCCCTCCCGGGTTTACGGGTCTATTATCGACGATCACTTTCTCGATGAGGACCCCCGGCGGTACGCGGTTGACGGCCATGGCGGAAGGGTCGATAACAGCGACTCCCTTAACGGTGGGAAAACACAATAAACCGCCGGCGGTCCGGCAGGCCGAAGGTTGTCCCCCGGCGACACACTCGCTGCTCCCCATACCGTCTTTTTCATCCAGGCACAGGGGTGTCAGGGGCGATATCTCCCCCCGGTCCGCCGCGGCAACGGCCTCCAATTGACTGATGGAAACACGAAACACTCCCCTGTAACTACTCATCCAGAGGTTCCCGCGGTTGTCCTCGAGGATACCGAAAATATAATTGCCGGGTAAACCGGTATCGGTGGTATAGTGAGTAAATGTCCCTCCATTTATGCGTATCAGTCCGCTGCCGTTGGTCCCGGCCCAGAGGCGGCCGTTTTTATCGGGGTAAAGCGATAGGATATCATATGTGATCTTCCCGCCGGCGGCGGTTAAAAACCATCCGGGCCGGTCTCCGTTCAATTGAAAAAGGCCCTGCCGTGTACCGATCCACAGGATATCCCGGTAATCTTCAACAAGGGTATTTATGTACAGCGATTCGCCGGAAATAGAAACACGGCCGTTTTTTAAACGGTTTAAGCCCCCGGACGTGCCGATCCATACGGTGCCGCTTCGGTCGGCGGTGATAACCGTGATCTCATCCGAAGAGAGGCCGTTTTTGGTAGTATAACGCCGGGTATTGCCGTCTCCCAGCCGGATAATTCCATTCTTTTGCGTGCCCACCCAGGTCATGCGATCTCTATCCCGGTAAATAGCCGTGACCCTGCTCCCGGGTAAAATCGTCTCGATGGTATTATTATTCCCGATCTTCGAAATCCCTTTGCGGCCACCGACCCACAGGACGCCCTCCTCGTCTTCCACCAGGGTACTCACCAGGTTTTGGGGCAGACCGTTTTCCGGGGTGATGGCCGTCACCCGGGCGGGAGTCAGCCGTACCAACCCGGAGACATGGGTCCCAATCCACAGGTTGCCCTCACGGTCCTGCATGAAGGCATATATAAAATCGTCGTTGAGGGAGTGATCGCGGCGGAGAGAAACAGCGATGAAACGGCCCCGGGTAAATCGATAAACCCCTTCACCGTCGGTACCGATCCAGACGGAACCGCCGGAGTCTTCCATCAGCGACCGGACCGCGTTGTCCGAAAGCGGGTGTCCTTCGGGGGCGGGAGTTCGGATGCGGCCGTTTTCCAACCACAGCAAACCGTCTTCGGTACCGATCCAGAGGCGCCCTACCCGGTCCTGGTAAAGGGAGGTGATCTCATTCTCCAACGGTTTTCCTCCCGGGGCGACGGGTTCGTATCTGCCGTCTTTCAGGGTGTAGAGACCGCTGCCGTAGCTGCCGACCCAGAGCCCGCCGCCGGGCAGGGCACACATCGCGGTAACGGTATTTCCCCAGGGATTTTCCCCGTCGGTGTAAACCTCGATCTTTTCATTCCCGGTGTCGAAACGGTTGATCCCATTTGCCGTACCGATCCACAGGTTCCCATTTCTTTCACCGTAAATCGCCCTGATGTCGTTATTGGAGAGGCCTTCTCCCGTGGTGTAGGTTGTCCAATCCTCGTTTATTTTGCGGCACAGTCCGCCGGTACCCGTACCGACCCACAACGTGCCCCGTTCATCTTCGTAAAGTGCGGTAATTTTATCATTTTTCATCCCCGGGGTATTCCACCGGTCGTAAATACGGAAGGCGACGCCGTCGAACCGAACCAACCCGGACTGTGTGCCGAACCAGATATACCCCGTTTTATCCTGGAGTACGCACAATACCGAATTTTGGGGAAGGCCTTCCTCCACCGTCCAGGCTTCGAGCATATATGGGCCGTCCGGGCCCCCGGCGAAACAGGGGGTAAAAAGGATGACGGCCGGAAGGATAAAAAGCGGCAGGATAAAGAGTGGTGTCCTGTACGGCATGTTCCCCGGTTATTCGGACAGGAGTTCTCCTACGGTGTCTAAGATTTGTTTTAAGTCGAACGGTTTCGACAGGGTGCGGTCGGCGCCGATGGTTTTAGCGACGCTTAAATAGCCGTCGGCACCGGCCCTTCCGCCGCCCGATATTGCGATGATCTTCAGACCGGGAAAGTCCCTTCGCAGTTCCCGGATGGTTTCGATGCCTTCTTTTTCCGGCATAATGAGGTCGGTAATGACCAGGTCCACGGGTTCCTGTCTCTGGATATTCATCCCGATCTTTCCATTGGCGGCATCCACCACGCCGTATCCGGCGCGTTCCAGGGCCTGGTGCATCATTTCCCGCATCTGCCAATCGTCATCTATGACCAGAATACGTTTCATACTTTTTCCTCTAAAATATTGTATTAAAATGTAACTATATATCAAAAAAATAATTATTTCAAGTTATTTTTATATTTCAACGAAATTATCTCAGCCTGTCGATGGCTTCCTTAAAATTGGGGTAAAGGACCTGTTTTTCCGTTATAATGGCCGTGATGAGACGGTGGGGGGTAACGTCGAAAGCGGGGTTATATACTTCTGTTTCGGGGCGGGCGGTTCGTTGGTTCATGAAGTGGATGACTTCCTCTTTGCTTCGTTCCTCGATGGGAATTTGATCGCCGGATTCGATGGAGAAGTCGATGGTGGAAACGGGGGCGGCGACGTAGAAAGGAATCTTATGGTAGTCGGCCAGGATGGCCACCGAATAGGTCCCGATCTTATTGGCGGCATCGCCGTTCCCGGCGATACGGTCCGCGCCCACCACCACGGCATCGATACGGCCTTTGGCCATCATGTAACCGGCCATATTATCGGTGATCAATTTGACGGGGATTTTGTCCTGCTGGAGTTCCCATACGGTTAAGCGGGCCCCCTGGAGATAGGGGCGGGTTTCATCGGCGATGACGGTTATTTTTTTATTATTCTCCACGGCGGCGCGGATGACGCCCAGGGCGGTGCCGTACCCGGCGGTGGCCAGGGCGCCGGCGTTGCAGTGGGTCAATACGGTCTGGCCGCACTTGAGCAGGACCTGCCCGTTGGCACCGATCTTTTTATTTATTTCCACGTCTTCTTTATCCATATTAACGGCTTCTTCCACCATTTTTTCCTTTAACAGGGCGGGATCGTGTTTATATCGGTGGAACAGTTTTTTCATTCGTTCGACGGCCCAGAAGAGGTTGACGGCGGTGGGGCGGGTGGCGGAGATAGTACCGGTAATTTTTTCGAATTCCTCTTCGTAGTTCCCGGTGGTTTCGAGTACGCCCAGTGCGATGCCCATGGCGGCGGAAACACCGATGGCGGGGGCACCCCGTACGACCATATCCCTTATACTTTCGGCGACTTCCCGGTAGGTGGAATGCTCGATAAATTTCTCTTCCAGCGGCAGGATGCGTTGATCGATCATATAGACTTTATTGTTCTTCCATTCGACGACGGGATACATATGTTCCTCCTTGGTACACGATTTCTTATTTTGGAAAGAAAGGGTGATTATACCACGGTTAATGGTCTATGGTCAATGGTCACGGAAAAAAGAATACATCCCCGGTGTGGCGGAATGACTGAAACAAATTCCTGCCATTAGTCCGTATATAGGCTCCCCGCGCCGCGGCCCCATGGCATGGGGAACCTATTATCAATGCCCCGGTGTGGCGGAATGACTGGAACAAATTCCTGCCATTGGTCCGTATAGTAGGTTCCCCGCGCCGCGGGGTTATCCTTCGCCTTCTTTATCTTCTTTATCTTTTTTCTTTTGAGGGGGAGGTTTAATGTCCTGGTCATCGACGCGGAGCCACCCGGGGGGGATGCCCTCTTTGCGGGCCCGGGCTTCGAGGGCTTCCATTTCTTTCTTCCGCTGCGCCAATTCTTTCTGAAGCTCGGGTATCGACTTTTGTAATTCAGTCAGCCTCATCTTTTTCTCTTTCCGTTTCTTCAAATCGTCTTCGGCATACCAGTTAAGCATCAGTCCATTGAGTTCCGTTTGACTCTTATTGATGTTGGTTTCCAGGTCTCTGATAGCGATATTCAAATGCCGGACCAGTTCCTGCCAGTACGCGCGTTCGTCTTTTGCACTGCCGGTAGACGTCGTGTCGCCTTCCGCCCGGGCGTCCCGGGGGGACCCGGCTTCACCGGAGGGGAGTTGATCGTTTAGAGATTTGGCTTTACCGTCTTTGGTTTCCACCTTAATAAAGCCGTATGATTTTTTGGGAACCTTGATATTGCCGATATTTTCATTGGTAACGACATATTTGGATTTTTTGGATTCCTTTTTCCTTTTTTCTTCTTTCTTTTTAAGGTCGACCAGGTCCACCTCCTGTGCGGAGGCCGCGGGGGTGGACCGGGCGATCAGTTTGTCGAGCGGGGACCAGGAGACAAAGAAAACAAAAATTACAAGCGCGGCACTTTTAAAATATTTTTTTGTTTTCATTTTTTCTTCCTTATATCATATATTATAACGTCCCTTTTGTTTTTTTTCTCCTTTTATTTCCCGATAACCTGGATATTCACCAGCCGGTTTTTCCGTCGTTCTTCTTCGCTGGTATTATCGAAAGGCGCCTCTTTTTCGCCGTAGAAATAGGTTTCGATAAAGTTTTCGGGGATACCCAGCGCGCTGATGAGATATGCTTTGACGTAGTCCACACGTTCCTTGGACAATTTCAAATTGTATTCCAATCCCCCGATACTGCAGGTGTACCCTCTTAAGACCACAACATACTGGGATTTCGAACTGATAAACTCTTTAACTTTTTCAAATTCACCGGCAAATTTATCCTGGTCATCGATGGTTTTTTTATTAATATCGAACAGTATCCCGACTTCGATGGATTCTTCACCGGGTTCGGCCTGCCGTTCATCTTTTGCGGTTTTTTGGATGGGAATCTCTTCACCCATTTCGCCGCTGACGGGTTCTTCCGATTTCGGGACCAGGACCGCTTTGTACCCGATATTTGTGGGGAAATCGCCATCCAGTAGTTTTACCGTGGAGGTGTTGTTTTGCGGGTTAACGACAACCCCGGAACCGCAAATAATGGGTGGGAGATCGGGCCCCATATCGATGTAAAAGAGGAGATAATTTCCTTTTTCAACCAATGCCTTCCCGATATCGACAATAACGAAGTCCCCGTAACCGGCCACGACCTTTTCGGAAATCTCGTACACACTTTGAAAGATCACCGTGGTTCTGATGGTGGAGGGACCGTCGGGCAGACGACATCTCCTGTAATTGATCTTCCTTTTGAATACCGTTTGTTGGGGTTTGAAAGGGATTAAAATGTCGCCGATCTTAACGGGGAAGCATCCTTTCTGCAATGTCACGACCGCATTATGTTCATAGATACAGGTAATTTCAGCCCGGGATTTTTGCATGTAATGCCAGCCCATTTTTTTGTGGGTAAAAGGGTTTCGGAACCGTTTTCCTTTTTCCAGGACCATGAAGACATCCCCCTCTTTAAAACCGGAAGCGGAACCTTTATTGATAAACATTTTTTCATTGTCGGTGTACTCTTGTTTATTGAATATCTGTTGTTCGGCGCCGGTAATGACGATGTCTTCATCGATCAAAGTGCTGCTGATAAAATAGGAGCAGTACAGGTCGCTCCAGGAAACCACCAGTTCTTCCTCCATGTAGGCATATGCACGTCTTATCTGTTCATATCGTTGCTTGTCGGTCATTTTCTTCGCGGGTTGCTCCTGTGCGACGGCAGTGAAAACAACGAATATTAAAGCCAAAACGAATATTTTCCTCATCTTTTTCTCCTATTCCTCTTTATTTGGTTTATTTTGATCGACGCCGCTTTGAAGAGGTCCGAACCGGGGTATTCCTGTGTTAACCTGCTGAAGGCCAGCAGCGCTTTCGAGTGATCCTCCCTTGTAAAAAAGATCATCCCGATCTTATACAGGGAATAATCGGCCTTATTGCTGAAGGGAAAATACCGGTAAAGCAGTTGGTAATAGTTTAGTGCCTCATCGATCTTATCAATCTTATAGTAAGATTCGGCCTGCCAGTACAGGGCGTTATCGGTTAACGGGTTGTCTGAAAATTTCGCGGTTAATTTCGAGAGCAATTCGATGGCCCTGGGATATTTTTGTTCCAGGTAATTTTTGTAACCGTCTTTGTAAATCGAATCGGGATCATTTTCATTTTTTTCCGCTTCGTTGTGTTCTTTCTCTTTTTTCAACCGGGTGGTTTCGTTTCTTAAATCCTGGAGTTGTTGGGCGGCTTTGATTTGTTCTTTTTCGAGATCGTAGAGTTGTTCGTTAATGCCGACGATATCTTTGTTTACCCGTTTTTCAAACGTACTCCGGCACCCCGTTACAGCTATCGTCAAAATAGAAACCGTCAAAAAAGCGTATTTAAACATCACACCATGTTAATAAAACAAAATGATTGTTTTGTCAACCCTTTTTCCACTAATATCGGTATTTTTAAAAAAAAACACCCTTTTTCACCCTTTTTTTTCCCCCTTACCCCTTCCCCCTTCCCCCTTGCTCTTTATCCGAAATTATCAATATTTTCATTGACAACCGTTTCGATTTGTAGTAAAAAAGAGTTGAATGGTAATATTAAAAATGAAGCAGGTGAGCAAATGGTGAAGCAAATTATCCAATATCCTGTGCCGCTGGTATTGAAAGATATCCTGAAGGAAAAGACCCGGGGTGAATTGGTGGTAAAGGGAGAAAACTTCTTAAAGAGCCTTTTTTTCGAAGACGGGCATTTGATCTTTGCGAAAACAGACGTGATCGAAGAGAGGTTGGGAGAGATTCTATTTAAGATCGGGAAAATCGACCAACCGCAGTTCGGGGAAATCCTTAAGCTGGTTAAAAGTAAAACGGGAAGCGACAGGTTAGGGAAAATCCTGGTTCAAAAAAAAATTCTATCGCAGCGGGACTTGTTTTTCGCCCTGTTGTACCAATTACGGACCATTGCGACGTCCACGTTTTCACTCTCCACGGGTGAATGGAAATTTATAAAGAAAGCACCCGATGTCCCGGAAGACTCGCGGTTTAATATCGAACTGCCGGGAATTATCGCGGAAGGGGCCAACCGGATCGGCAATTTCGCATACTTCAAGAATAAATTTCTCTACCTGGTACCCAATATAAAAGCCGTCCCCCTGGAAATGGCCGACATATTGTCCACCTATGAAATGAATTTTTATAAAAGCCTGGAAGCGTTCGACGGTATGACCTGTGAACAGATCATGCGCCAGGTGGACATGTCGGAAGATATGTTTTGGAAAAAGATCATCTTTTTCCATCTCCTGGACATCGTGGAATTTATCGATACGTCGGTGGATGAAGAGCTTGATAAAAATGTAGAGGAGATTTTCGGTCTCTATGAACGAATAAAATCCGATAAAATCGATTATTATGAATTGTTGGGGGCGGCGAAGTCGGCCACTCCCAACGAGATCAAGGATGCTTATTTTAACCGCGCCAAGCGATACCATCCGGATCGTATCGGCGGAGTCCCCGACCCGGAGATAAAGGAAAAAGCCAATTTTGTTTTCGCTGAAATGAACAAAGCCTACTCCACCTTAGGCGATGAGAATAAGAGAAGGGACTATGACGGCAGGGGTTACAAAGAAGAAAATATAGATGACGCCGTCAGTGAGAACATGAGGGAACGGGCAAAGATGCTGTACCGGAAGGGAAAAGTACTCTATACCCAGAAAAAATACTGGGAAGCGGCATCGGTGCTGGATGAGTCGGTGGCATTGGATAAAACCAAACCGGCTTATTTTTTACTCCTGGGGATGTGCCAGATGAATATTCCGTCGTTGAAGCGAATGGCTGAAAAACACCTCCAGAAGGTCCTCGAGTCGGAACCCTGGAATGTGGATGCACTTGTTTCGCTGGGCCAATTATTCCTGTCCATCGACCAGGTCAACCGCGCGGAAGGTTTTTTCCGGAAGGCGATCTCGTTTAACCCGGACCATGCGATAGCAAGAAAGAAGTTGATGGAGATACTGGGCAGTAAGACGGATGGAAAGAAAAAAGGGTTCTCCTTCTTCGGCAAATCAAAAAAATAACGATCCCCCGGAACGATACCTCCCGGGTATATATTTTTTCAAGGCCCCGGCGGGGCAGCCTTATAGAAATTAAATGAGAGTGACTTGAAAAAATTTCAACTTCATCTTATAATGGGATTTTATTTATATCGGATTCTTATAAAAAACTCCAGGAGGACAGCGTGAGACAATTGATCGATATAACGTACAAAAGTGAGATCGGTTTCGTGGACTGGGAATTTATCCACGATATGCAAGGTATTGTGCCCGATCTGATCAACCCGGAAGTGATACGGTTAACGGAAACGTTTTTAAATAAAATTCCCCCCAAATGGGATAAAATAAAAGAGAAACTGGAAAGTCACGTCTCCCATGAAAACGTGGTTTACGTGGCCATCGCGGATGTCGAAAACCTGGGGAACGAGTTCAAGCTCAGGGGTACACTGCAGGATAAAAACGGGGAACCGCTGGGGTTTCACCGGGTGGTGATCTTTGATAAAGACCGGCTCGAAGACGATTATATCGGCGCGGTGATATCGGATAAGGGCGGAAATTTTTCACTGGCTTTCGGTAAAAAAACCTTTAGCGATTTCGGCCTGGAATCGGAACCGGATATCTATTTCAAAATTTACGCCTGGGAATCAAACCGGTTCGGTCAAATTGCCCGCATTATGCCGGAAGTTTTTGAAAAAAAAGAAACCAAAGAGAAAAAAATAATTTTCGAATTCGGCGTGATAACCGTTTAGGCACTTACTCCTTTATCTTCAACTGCGTGTGCATAATCTCTTTGATCCGGGACACGATTTCCCGGACATCGGTGTTGAGTTGAACGGCTTTTTGTGCGATTTCCTCTTTAAAGGGTTCGTCGTCGATACCGTCGAGATTGATCATGACATTGTAGAGTGCGCCTTCGGCCGCCGCCGCCGCCGCAAGGCCGGCAACACCGGAATCGGACAATGAATTTTGATTCCCTTTTTCCGCCACGATCAGTGCCAGTCGGGCGGCTTCTTTGGATTTTTCAAGAACGGTGAAGGGGACCAACGTCGCCTCTTTGGTGGCATCCTGGATGGCCTGTTTCCGGGCCGCGGCCTCTTCGTCGCTCTTTTTGGGCAGGGAGAATGCTTCCATGACTTTGTCGAAGGCCTCGGTATCCTTATCGATGGAATCGGTAAAGAAATCCTTCAACTGCTGGCCTTTGGTGGAAACGTCGATCATTTCGTCTTTTACCGCCTTGTATGACCGTTTGCCGTAGGTAAGGTTACCCACCATGGTACTCAAACCGGCGGAAAGGGATCCATTCAACGCGGCCACACTGCCGCCGCCGGGAGCCGGAGAATCGGATGCCAGTTCTTCGGCAAATTCATACAAATTCATGGACGCCAACCGGCCCTTTTTCTTCAATTTATATTCGATGATTTTATGTTCCGGGTCAAAGGGACCCAGTTCTTTGAGACCCATGGTCTGGACGGCAACCCGGATGAGTTCCTTTTCCGAGACACCGGTGGTACCTCCCTGTTTCAGGATGAAATAGCGGCCGCATTGGAGAATGGCTTGCAGGGGAATCAATCCCACCAGTTCGCTGCCCGTGACTCGGACGCCAAACTCGTGCGCGAAGCGTTCGGCATCCTCGAAGACCTTGTAGACGGGGGTAATATTATAATTCAAGAGATTGAACGAGAGTTGGGCCATGTTGTATTCATCGATATACCATCCCACGCCCCTGACGGCCTTGCAGGTGCCGGGGACCTGTTCTTTTTTACCGGTTTCCTTGTTTTTCACATCCCTGCCTTTTTCCCGGATAAGGTTGGCGATCTTCCGGGCGATTTTAACATTGCGTGTATTCAGGTTAATATTATAGGCGATCAGGAACTCGCGGGCCCCGGTGACGGTGGCGCCGGACCCGGCATTGAACACGGGTTCGCCGAAATCGGGTTTGTATTTTTCCTGTTTTAATTTTTCCGGCAGCGCTTCGTATTCACCTTCCCTGATATAGGCCAGGCTGCGTCTCTCTTCGGAGGTGGCGGCCTCTTCATAGAGGTAAATCGGGATATTAAGCTCGTCGGCCACCCGCCGGCCCAGTTTTTTGGAAATCTCGACACAGTCCTTCATGGTAACGCCGGAAACGGGGACGAAGGGGCATACATCCGTGGCCCCCATCCGCGAATGGGCACCGGAGTGTTTGGACATGTCGATCAATTCGGCCGCTTTTTTTATGGCCTGGAAAGCGGCCTCCAGGACGGCATCGGGGTCCCCGGCAAAGGTGACCACGGTCCGGTTGGTATCTTTTCCCGGGTCCACGTCCAGTAATCCGGCACCGGGTACTTTTTTTATCTCGTCCGTTATTTTATCGATAACGGCCATGTTTCTTCCCTCGGAAAAGTTGGGTACGCATTCGACGATTTTTTTCATTGTTTTCTCCTTTTTTGATGGATTCTTCTCCATTCCGTAATATCTTTATGATGTCCCGACAGTAAGACGTCGGGAACGTTTAGTCCTTTGTATTCCCTGGGCTGCGTATATTGGGGGAAACCGAACTGTTCCCGGCGATAAAACGAGTCGGTCTCCACGGATTCGGGGTTTCCCACCACTCCCTCCAGCATCCTGCCGACACATTCCATGAGTACCTGCGCGGCGGTTTCGCCCCCCATTAAAACATAATCTCCGATGGAAATTTCTTCATCCACCCGCTCATCGATGACCCGTTGGTCCACGCCTTCGTACCTGCCGCAGACCAGGATGAGGTGCCCGGGACCGTCGGCCAGTTCTTTTACTTTCCGCTGGGTCAACCGTTCGGCATAAGCGGAAAAAAGGATTACTTTCCCCGGGCGTTGGGCTTTGACGTGATCGATGGCATCGAAGAGCGGCTGGGGCATCATGACCATGCCGGCGCCGCCGCCAAAGGGGCGGTCGTCCACTTTTCGATGTTTGTTGGCGGCAAATTCCCTCAAATCGAAACAGTTTATCTCTATAATACCTTTTTCAACGGCTTTGGCCATGAGGCCGTACCGGGCGAAGTGTTCGATCATCTCGGGGAAAATGGATATCACTGAAAAGATCATTTCTTATTCACGTCTTTTAACCCGTCCGGCGGGTCGATAATAATGATGCCCGTGTCCCGGTTAATTTCCTTGACGATGGATTCGGTAAGCGGGACGTAATAGAGTTCCCGGGTTCCGTCCTGGGCCAGGACTTCCAGGAGTTCGTTCAAGCCGGAGGTCTCCCGGTTAACGACTTTCCCCCACAGGTCTCCGTTGGTGTCCATCACGGTAAAGTTTTCCAATTCGACGAATTCGGTATCTATTGGGGAGTCGTGCCCGTCTTCTTGACTATATACAGCGTAACCCACCAGCGTTAATGCATCGTTAATGGTATCGATGCCCTCAAATTTTAAAACGGGATTCCCTTTAATTTCCCTGAGACGTTCTATTTTGCATGATCTTTGATGTTTTTCCGATCTTAATTGTACAATCTCTCCTACTTCTAAGGCCCGGACTCCTGTTTCGGGGGAAGTACAAATGACTTCCCCCTTGTTACCTCTAACTTTTAATAACTTTCCGAGGAAATTCAAATAAAATTATTTCTACTCCTCTCTGGGTTCACGGTCGTCAAACCGCTCGATAATTTCCAGGTTAAACCTTCTTCTTTGTTTCATACCGGCAGCAGCAAGAATTGTTCTGATGGCTCTTGCAGTTCTACCCTGCTTACCAATGACTTTTCCCAGGTCCGACTGGTGAACTCTCAACTCCAGGATGGTGGTTTGCTCACCATCGATCTGGGTTACCTTTACTTCTTCAGGATTGTCTACCAATGACTTGCATACTGTCTCTACGAGTTGCTTCACGTTGTCCTCCTTTTCTTAATTATCAGAATTAACTTTCTTTATTAACGATTTTACTGTTGGCGACGGTCTGGCTCCTTTTGTAATCCACTCATTATATTTATTTAAGTCGATTTTTATATCAGGGGTTTCCCGCATCGGGTTATAATGCCCGATGAGGTCGATATAACGGGACTCGCGTGGTCTCCGCTTGTCCGTAGCCACAATTCTGTAATAGGGCTTGTGTTTTGTACCCATGCGTGTCAGTCTAATTACTACCATTCGTTTGCACTCCTTCTATACAAAGTTGTAAATTTAACCTATATAACTTACCCCATTTTTGACATAAAGTCAAATTTTTTAAGCATCTTTTTGAAAAAAGGCTTTTTCATTTGCTTTTTCATCTCGAAAAAACCTTTCAACAACTGGTTCACTTCCTGGACGGGGCGGCCGGAACCTTTGGAAATCCGGTAGCGGCGCCGGCCGTTTACGATCCTGGGATTGTCTTTTTCCCTGGGGGTCATGGAGTCGATAATGGCCGTCATATGGACAATTTTTTTGTCGTCCACGGCCGCGGTGGCCATGCCGCGGCTGATGCCGCCCATGTTGGGAAGCATGCCGAGGATATCGCTCATGGAACCCAGTTTCTGCATCTGTTTTAATTGGCCCTGGAAGTCGTCCAGGGTGAATTCGTTTCTCAGCATCCGGCGGGTCATTTCTTCGGCTTTTTTCTCATCCAGTTCTTTCTCGGCTTTCTCGATGAGGGTAAGGACGTCGCCCATTCCCAGGATTTTGGAGGCCAGCCGGTCGGGGTAGAATTTCTGGAAATCGCTGTTCTTTTCGCCGAGTCCGACGAATTTGATGGGTTTCCCGGTGACGCTGACAATGGAGAGTGCGGCGCCGCCCCGGGCGTCGGCATCGAGTTTGGTGAGTATAATGGAATCGATACCGATTTGCTCGGAGAACTGGACGGCGGAATTGACGGCATCCTGACCCGTCAGCGAGTCGGCCACGAAGATAACTTCCGTGGGGTCCAGGGAGTCCCTGACCTGTCTCAGTTCTTCCATGAGTTCGTCATCGATGTGAAGGCGTCCGGCGGTATCGGCGATGATGTAATCGTACCCGTATTCCCGGGACGCGGCGATCAATTTTTTAGAAATGGTTTTCAAATCGTCGGAGTCCCGCTTGAAGTAGTTCACACCGGCTTCATCGGCAATGGTTTCCAGTTGTTCGCCCGCGGCCAGTCGTTTGAGGTCGAGGGAGCAGAGCAAGGAGGATTTGCCCTGTTCTTTGAGGTAGTGGGCCAGTTTACCGGCGGAAGTGGTTTTACCGGTTCCCTGGAGTCCCACCAGCATGATGACGGAGGGTTTTACGCTTGCGATCTTCAGGTCTTTATCTTTGGTGCCCAGCATGGTTTCCAATTCGGTCTGGACGATCTTTACCATATGTTGGTAGGGATTCAGGCTTTCCCGGACTTCGGTACCGAGGGCTTTTTCCTTGACGTTTGCGATGAACGTTTTGACTACTTTGAAGTTGACGTCGGCTTCCAGGAGAGACAATTTGATCTCTCTCAGGGCGACTTTCATATTATCGTCGGTGATCTTTGCTTCACCTTTCAAGTACTTCAAGACTTTATCGAATTTTCCGCTCAGGTTATCTAACATGGTTTCGTTCTCCTAATCCCTAATTTTAACATAAAATGGGGATTTGAGAAACAAAAAAATAAGTTGATGTTCACTTAAAGCATCTCTAATTTCCGGTTGGCCTGGAATATGTTTCGGGATGTAAATTCTTATAGATGTTAATCTTTATTTTTCCATCATTTGATATTTTTCATCGGGCTGTGCTATTACTAATATTTTATAAGAGCGTGTAAAAAACAAGCGTTTGAGATGATGTCACTAACGTTGGAAAAAGATTTGCCGTGCAAGAGGGGAGGGGCGCCGCCCCATTTTGGAATCGGCAGTTCCAAAAATCGAGCAAAAATGGAATTAGCGATTCCAAAAATCGAGCAAAATCGGGGACCCAGGTTTATAACGAGTATTTCTGCCCGTATTCGGCGATCTCTACCTGCTTGATCCCGATGGACAACAACTCGCTCTTTAAATTTACCAGGGCCTCGGGCTCGCCGTGTACCAGGAAAACTTTCTGCAGCTTCTTCAAATCGTATTGAGATATCCACGCCTTGATCTCGTTGTAATCGGCATGGGCGGAGAATGCGTTTAACTTCTTTATCTCGGCATTAACCCGGTACTCCTTCCCGAAAATTTTAACCGCTTTTGCTTTTTCCACCAGTTTCCGGCCCAACGTGTGCTGCGCCATGAAACCGACAATGGCAATGATGGTGTTGGGGTCCTCGATATTGTTCTTCAAATGGTGAAGGATGCGCCCGTTCTCTGCCATGCCGCTGGCGGAAATAATGATGCAAGGCCCGGGGACGGAATTGATCTCCCTGGACTCCCTGACGGAACTGACATACTTAATGGTATCGAAACCAAAGGGATCAAGATGAACGGAAATGAAATCGTCATAGGTCTCCCGGTCGAAACATTCGGGGTGTACCTTGAATATGGATGTGGCGTTCACGGCCATGGGAGAATCGACAAATACGGGGATTTTCGGGATTTTTTTCTCTCTTATGAGCGTGTGCAATATGTATATCAATTCCTGCGTACGTTCAATGGTAAACGCAGGGATAATGATCTTACCGCTTCTATTGACGGCGGTATTGACCACCTCGGCCAACCGTTCCGCGGCCATTCCCATGGATTCGTGCAGGCGGTTGCCGTAGGTGCCTTCGAGCACGAGGTAATCGGGATCGGGGAGTCGCTCGGGGTCTTTTAAAATGGGAAGCTCGGACCGGCCCAGGTCACCGCTGAACGCAACGGTAAATTGATTGTCCACATTCAAATAGACCATGGAGGCCCCGAGGATGTGACCGGCATCGAAAAATTCCGCTTCCACCCGGGGAAGGGGATAGAATTTCCTGTGATAGCCGACGGTGACGAATTGTTCGAGGGTCTTGATGACATCGCCGGCATTGTAAAGGGGTTCGTAGAGGGTCAGGTTTCGTTCGGGGTATTTTTGTACTTTCTCCTTCAGGTATTCAAAGTCTTTCGATTGGATATGGGCGCTGTCCAGCATGATGATATTGGCGATATCCCGGGTGGCGGGAGTGGAATAGATGTTCCCGTTGAACCCTTTATTGACGAAAATCGGCAGCGCGCCGGAATGATCGAAATGACCGTGGGTTAATATAAGTGCTTTTACTTTTTTAGGGGAAAAATTAAGCTCTTTGTTTTTCCGGTATGCTTCTTCCCTTCGCCCCTGGAACATACCGCCGTCGATCTGGAGAATATCTCCGCCGATATCGAGGAAATGCTTGGAACCCGTGACTTCCCGACATGCACCGTGTGAGTAAAATGTAAATGTTTTGTTTTCCATTTCTTAACTATACTATATATTATCCAATTTATCAAGCCTTCGGCGACCAGGACAGTAACTCTAATTTTGGATTTTGAACCACGAAGGACACGAAGGACACGAAGATAAAATAAAGAAAAAGCAGGTAATTAAAGTCTTTTCTAATCTTTCCCTTCGTGCTCTTCGTGTTCTTCGTGGTAAAATTAGAATTACTGCGACCAGGAACCTTTTTGAAAAAAGGTTCCGCCGTTTCGGACCTCCAAAAACTTTTGTTTAGACAAACGTTTTTGCGGGGTCCAGGGGGCAGTTTTTCAAAAGCGCCCCCTGGTCGCCGAAGGCCTAATTATCGGATTCGTGGATACGTGCCCGGGTCCAGTTGCCTTTCAGGTACCAGATGAGCATCATCATGAAGGTGCCGAAAGTGGCGAACACCATGCTCCACCAGATACCCACGGAAGCGTGGATGTCCCCGGGACCGTCCATCAGCACGAAAGACACGATGTATACGAAAGGAACCCTGAAGAGCCAGATATTCGCCAGGTTGGCCACCATCGAAGGAAGAGTAAAACCGGCGCCTTTAAACGCGCTTTCCATGACCGAGAAAAGTCCGAAAAAGACCAGGGCCGGGGGGATAATATGAAACATGGTACGGCCCAGTTGGTGAACCACCGGATCGCCGGGGATAAAAAAGGCGGTCACCTGTTCCCCGAATAATTCGATAATAAGGGCTGCCGGGACAATCACCGAAAGCATTAAGTAGATTCCTTTCGTGACCGAGTCTTTTGCCCGTTTTATATTCCCCGCCCCGAGATTTTGTCCCACAATGGCCGTCACCGCGGCGGAAATACCCATGGCCGGCAGCATGAAAAAATGAATCACCCGCACCGCGATGCCGAAAGCCGATATCACCGGTGTCCCGAACCGGTTCACAAAACCCATTAAGACGATAAACCCCAGGGACGCACCCGTCATCCCGATAGTGGCGGGCGCACCGATCTTAAACATCAGCGGGAAGAGAGTCATGTCGGGTTTCAAGTGGCGAAGTTTGAGTTTAATGCCTTTCTTCCCCGAGAAGAAGAAATACATACCGATGACCGAGGCAATCCCCCGGGTAACCACCGTCGTTAACGCCGCCCCTGCCACACCCATGGCGGGAAAGCCGAACCAGCCGAATATCAATACCGGGTCCAACGCGAGATTGATCGCGGCGGTGATCAGTTCGATTTTTAAAGGGGAAACCGTATCGCCGTACCCGTTCATAACCGATTGGTAAACGAAGATAGGGAAAGCCAGGGGCATTCCCAGCATCATGATCCGGAAATAGGAGCGGGTGAGTTCGAAGGTATCCGCCGGTGTTTTTAGAAATTCCAGTAATTGGCGGTCGAATATCGCCCCCAGGCCGCCGAACAGGATTGAAAAGAGTACCAGGTAAGTCAGGAGGTTTCCCGCGGCCAGGTAGGCATTTTCTTTTTCTTTCGCGCCGACATACTGGGCCACCAGCGTGGTCCCCGCCACCGAGAACCCGATGCCGATGGAGAGTACGAAAAAGATCAGGATGAACGAGATAACGGGTGCCGAGAGGGCTTCTTTTCCCAATTTTCCCAGCCAGAACGTATCCGCAAGGTTGTACAGGGTTTGTGCAACCGAAGCCAGGGCCATGGGGTAACCCAGTTTAACAATGGTTTTTAACAGGTTCCCTTCCAACAGGTTCAGTCCGTCTTTTTGGGCCATGGGGTCAATTATACCACATTTCCCCGGTATACGGTCAAGTGTTTAAACATTTTCGCGGGAATTCGGTTTTAGCCGCGAAGTCACGCGAAGAAACGCGAAGAGGGAGCGAAAAAGGGGACGGAAAGCCTTCACTGTCCCCAAAAACTCTGGATTTGCGTTTCTTATTATTTGTTGGGACGATTAACCCGGATAAGTTTCCCCGGAAGCGGTTCCCCTGTCTCAATGGAATCATGTATCCGGTGCGCCTGACCTATAAAATCAGGGTCAAAAGAACAGACGATAATACCCGCATGGTCCTCCCTCTCTTTGTGCAACCGGATAAAATGCTTGCGATTAAGCGTTAATACCGCCCGTTCCTCTTCCGCGGCAAAAGAGAGGACAGCTTCGTCAGACAACTCCTGTTCGGCTTTGCCTGTCTCCTGGATTGTCAGGATATCATGCCCCAGTTGCCGAAGCACCTCAACCACGGGCAGGGGGAAATTCTCATTGCTGTAAAGTTTCGCCATGCGTTAAGCGGCCTCGTTTTAACGAATCTGACGGTCGATTTCCTTTTTATGCGACCGCACATACGCCCAGGTATTGGATAAATCCTCCGCGCGCAAGGTGGGAAAAGCCAATAATAAATCCGCCTCAGTCTTTCCCAGGCGCCTGGCCTGCGCCAAAACCCAGAC
>Ga0210082_1000064_pt1 | contig 21569 bp, 5 predicted proteins | sample White_ThreeSqA_D_2_FD_185592 | JGI IMG/M metagenome (GOLD analysis project Ga0210082, IMG submission 185592) | Wetland microbial communities from the San Francisco Bay, California, USA, that impact long-term carbon sequestration -... | ecosystem: Environmental > Aquatic > Marine > Wetlands ... | reverse complement strand
AGGATAGAACCGGGAGAGATCGAGAATCGATTATCGACCCATAAAGATGTCAAAGAAGCCGTGGTTATCGCGAGGAGTTTTGAGACCGGCGACAATAATCTCCATGCCTATATCGTCCCCGTGGATGGGACCGCCTTTGAAAAAACTCCCGGTGCCCCGGCGTTGAGACAATACCTTTCGCAGTTCCTGCCCGATCACATGATTCCTTCTTCGTTCACTCCCATCGATAAAATCCCCCTGACCCTCCATGGGAAGATAGACAGGAGGGCCCTGCCTGCCCCCGAGGTAAAGACGGGGGCCGTTTATACCGCCCCGGGAAACGAGGTGGAAAAAAAACTGGCGGCCATATGGACCGGGGTGTTGGACCCCGGTGGGAATACCGCCATCGGCATAGATGACAGTTTCTTCCGGTTGGGGGGCCATTCGTTAAAGGCGGCCGTAATGGTGGCCAGGATACACAAGGAATTAAATATACTGTTGCCCCTGGTCGAGGTTTTTAAAACCCCCACCATCCGGGGTCTGGCCGGGAGTATAAACCGGCGGCGAAAGACATTGCCGGGAGACCGATATGAACCGATCCGGCCGGTGGAGAAAAAGGAATATTACGATGCCTCTTACGCGCAGCGGCGATTGTGGATGGCGGACCGGATGAAAAAAGGACAGACCGCTTATAACATTTTCTATTCGTACCTCTTCGAGGACCTGGATTACCCGGCCTTTGAAAGGGTCGTGGAAACCGTCGTAAGACGACACGAGATATTACGTACCGTGTTCGTCGCCGTTAACGGCGAACCCAAACAGGTGATCCGTGATTATGAAAGCGGCGGTTTTGAAATGGAGTATATCGATCTTAGAAAGACGGAAGACCCGGGAAAATCTCTCGAGATAATATCGGACCGGGAGGCAAACAGGGCCTTCGACCTGGCCGGGGGCCCCCTGCTGAAAACAAAAATGTTCCTCCTGGACGAAAAACGCAGTGCCTTTTTAGTGGTGGAGCATCATATTATTTCCGACGGCTGGTCCCTGGAGATCCTGATCGATGAGATCAAAACGTTATACAACGCCTACCGGGAGGGCGAGGCCGACCCGTTACCCACGTTACCGGTTCAGTATAAAGATTTTGCCGCCTGGCAAAACAACCGGTTGAGCGGGGACGTGTTAACCCTCCACCGGGACTTCTGGCACGCCCAATTCCAGGGCGAGATCCCCGTATTGCAATTGGAAACCGATTTCCCACGGCCCCCGGTAAAAACATTCAACGGCGCCGCCGTTCCCTTTGAACTGGACAATCCCATAAGCAGCGGGTTCATTTCCCTGGGAAAAGACGGGGGGGTGAGTCTTTTTATGGTTTTGACCGCCGTAGTGATCACATTGTTATACAAATTGACCGGCCAGGAAGATATTGTCGTCGGGTTACCCGTGTCCGGGAGGGAACATGCCGACCTGCAAAGACAGGTGGGATTTTATGTGAATACCCTGGCGCTGCGGGCCCCGTGTTACGGTAACGAAGGGTTCGATAACCTGTTGGGCCGTATCGAGGAGAAGATATTGGCCCTCTTTGAACACCAGGTCTATCCCTTCGACCTGCTGGTGGAACACCTGGACCGGGAATGGGACATCAGCCGTTCCCCCCTCTTCGATGTGGTGGTGCAGTTCCTCGATTTTGAAGGAATCGGGGGTGACCCCGGCGGCGGCGGGCAAAAAATGAAAGAGGTTTCCCCCGGGTATTATAATGTCGATCTCAAAACCTGTAAATACGACCTGGTTTTTAATTTTGCCAGAACCGGGGACAGCCTGTTCGGGGCGGTACTATACAATACCGATCTATTTGAAAAAGAAAGTATCCTTATAATCGTCGAACGATTGAAATTACTTTCCCGGGAAATCATTTCGAATCCCGGTCTTTCACCGGATGACATCGGTATCGAGATAGAGATCGAAAAAGCGATCAAAAAAAGCAGGGACACCCTGGCATTTGATTTTGAATCCACAGGGAGATAATGTGAAGAATAATAATCTAAAAGACAATGCGGACATGCGGCAAAAACTGGTCGAGAACTACTGGTTGAAAAAAATCTCCGGTATTAATACGGACGACGGCCTTTTTGCCGGTTTAAACGGTAATCGGACACCCATCGAAAGCAGGGACGATCTTTTATCGGTGGCATTCGAGATCGAACCCCCGACGGCGCGGCGTATTGCCGAGATCGCGGGGTCTAACGAGAAGATCGAATATATCGTTTACTTATCGTTTTTCGGTCTCCTCCTGCACAAATACTATAAACTCACACCGGTGGCGGTATCGTCACCGGGAATCAAAAAGGGATCCCTCTTGTTATACCGGTTGAACATAGATAAAAATAATTCCATTAAAGACGTATTGCAGCGTACCCGGGATGACGTGCAGGAGTCCATGGATTACCGGGATTTTGATTTTAAACGGTTGAAATCGCTCCTGGAGAGAAAAAACATCGATGACACAGCGCTCTACCGGTTCGGGGTTTCCGATCGCCGGTTCGACACCGATTCTTCGGAATTTGAGAACGTCGGGCTGCAATTGAGATTCGAGGAGATGGCGGGCGACACCTATCGCGGCTCTGTCAAATTCTACCCCGGACTCTTTGAAAAAGAATTTGTCCGGCAAATGGTTTCCCACTATCGAAACCTTTTATCATACGTTCACAAGGATCTCGACAAAACGGTCGGGGAACTTCGATATCTATCTCAACCGGAAAAACAACAGTTATTGTTCGAATTCAATCAAACCCGTGCGGCTTACCCGGAAAATAAAACAATCCACCGGTTATACGAAGACCGGGTAAAAAAAGACCCCCACCGTATTGCCGTTACATTAGAAGATAAATATTTAAATGGCAGTATGCACGTCACATACCGGGAATTGAACGAAAGGGCGAACCGGGCGGCCTGTTTTTTACGGGAAAAAGGTGCCCGCCCCGGCGACATTATCGGTCTCCTGCTAACGCCCTCCATAGAAATGATAACCGGCATACTGGGGGTATTAAAATCGGGGGCCGCCTATCTACCCATCGATCCCGGTTACCCCGAAAAGCGCATCGATTACATGCTTACCGACAGCAAAACGGCCATTGTATTATCGTCCGAAGACATCGAGATGTCTTTGAACAATAGGTCCTATAAGACCTATAGGCCCTATTTACCCGGTGATCCCGGCGATCTCGCCTACATCATCTACACCTCCGGCACCACCGGCAGACCCAAAGGCGTGATGATCGAGCACCGGGATGTCGTCCGGCTGATGGTCAATCGTAAACATCCGTTCGATTTCAACAGCGGCGATACCTGGACAATGTTCCACTCCTATTGTTTCGATTTCTCGGTCTGGGAGATGTACGGCGCGCTGCTCTACGGCGGAAAATTGATCCTGATGCCCAGGGAAATCGTACAAACCCCCGGTGTGTTCTCGAAATTACTGGAGTACCGGCAGGTAACGGTATTGAATCAAATCCCTTCCATTTTTTATAACCTGGCCGCCGAACTATTAAAAAGCGAAGTAAAAAAGCCCTTAAGCCTGAGATATGTCATATTCGGGGGAGACGTGTTAAAGCCTGCTCTATTAGAGAAATGGTATGAACGCTACCCCGAAGTCAAACTGGTGAATATGTACGGCATCACCGAAACCACCGTTCACGTTACCTACAAGGAGATCGGCCGACGAGAAATAGAAACCGGTGAAAACAATATCGGCTCACCCATACCCACGTTGTCCTGTTATATAATGGACAACGAACTCAACCCGGAGCCCATGGGCATAGAAGGAGAGATCGTCGTCGGGGGGGAAGGTGTCGGCCGGGGATATTTAAACAGGGTCGAATTGACCCATGAACGGTTTATTGCCAACCCCCATGTCCCGGGGGAAAGATTGTATCGCAGCGGGGATTCGGGGAGACGGCCCCCGCGCCTTCACGGCGACATCGAGTTCCTGGGACGAATCGATAACCAGGTAAAGATCCGGGGGTTTCGTATCGAGTTGGGAGAGATCGAAAAACATTTATCCGGTCACGGGCAAATAAAAGAAACCGTGGTTGTCGCCCCCGGGGATTCAACCGGGGAAAAACACATCCGCGCCTATTTTGTCCCCCACGATGCGGACGCCGCCGTACCCGCCAGTGCCGAATTAAGGGAATACCTGTCACACCGGGTGCCGGATTACATGATACCCGCATTTTTTATCCCCCTTAAACGGTTCCCCTTGACCCCCACCGGGAAAATAAACAGGAACGCGCTGCCGGAACCGGAAACCGGAGGTGTCCCCGGGACCGTACATGAAGCACCGCGAAATCAAACCGAAGCCGCCCTGGTCAAAATCTGGCAGGAGGTCCTGGGCATTGAAACGATCGGGATTAACGACAATTTCTTCAACATGGGGGGAAATTCCATTAAAGGCATTCACGTGGCGAATAAAATCCAGGAATGGTTGGAAGAGATCGTTCATGTCACCGTACTCTTCGAAGCCCCCACAGTTAAAGAACTGGCTAAAAAACTTGACACCTACAAAACCGGCGCCGGTTCAAGAATAGATGGGGCCAAAGTGGCCGCGATAAGGCAAATCATAAAACCCCCGGCCCCACCGCGTGTTTCGAGTGCCACCGCCCCCAAAAATCCCCCCGCTGTCTTTATATTATCGCCGCCCCGCTGTGGGTCCACGTTATTGAGGGTTATCCTGGCCGGTCATCCCGGGCTTTTTGCGCCGCCGGAACTCGAACTATTGGGTTTCGATACGCTGCGGGATAGGAAAAGACAACTCTCCGGGAGATTCGGTTACGTTTCGGAAGGGACCGTCCGCGCCCTCATGGAGATCAATAATTGCGGCCCCGGGGAGGCCCAATCCATAATGACGGAATTCGAGGAAAAAGGCATGACCACCCGGGAGTTTTACGGGGTAATGCAGGAGCGGCTGGGAAACAGGCTGTTGGTGGATAAAACCCCCTTCTATACCCTCGATCTCAAAATCCTGGAACGGGCGGAAGATTATTTTAAAGACCCCCTGTATATTCACCTGGTCCGGTCCCCGTATGCCGCGATCCATTCCTTTGAAGAGGCAAAACTGGACCAGGTATTCAGGTATGAACACAATTTTTCCGCCCGGGAGCTGGCGGAATTGGTATGGTTGATCTCGAATCAAAATATACTGGAATTTTTTAAAACCATACCGGGAAACCGGACGCTTACCGTAAAATTTGAAAACCTTGTCCGGGACACCGGACCCATTGTGCGCCGGATGTGCGATTTCCTGGGTATCGAGTACCGTGAGGAAATGATCCGGGTGTACGAGAATACACAAAGTAAGATGACCGACGGTATCCACCCCGAATCGAAGATGCTGGGCGATATAAAATTCTTCGACCACTCCGGCATCGAACCCCGGGTGATCGACCGGTGGAAGGATAACTATAAAACCGGTTTCCTGGGGGACATTACCCTCGAGTTGGCAAAATCCCTTGGATACGGGGACGAAAGAGCGGGTGTCGATTACGCCCGGATGGAACCCGCTCCCGTATCGGAATATTATCGCCTCTCCCATGCCCAAAAACGGTTGTGGATACTGCACCAATTTGAAGAGAATCACACCGCCTATAACATCCCGGCCGCGTATTTGTGCGAAGGCGACCTGAACCGGCAAATCCTGGGGAGGGCCTTCGATACCGTTATCCTGCGCCATGAAAGCCTGAGAACGATCTTTGTAACCGTCGGGGGGGAACCCCGTCAAAAGATTCTCGCACCCGGATATTCGGGATTTCGATTGGAATATATCGACCTGCGGGCTAAGCCCCGCGACCGTGAGCAGGTCGAAAAACGGATACTCGAAGAGGCAGGCGCCGCCTTTGACCTGGAGAAAGGACCGCTGCTGAGGGCCAAATGCATTCACCTGGAACAAAACAAGTACGTATTGTTATTCACCGTACACCATATCATCTGTGACGGATGGTCCGTGCGTTTGTTGATCGAAGAACTTTTAACCCTGTACAACGCCTTCGCGCAAGGCAAAGAGGACCCGCCGGCACCGCTGCCCTTCCAGTACAAAGATTATTCCGAGTGGCAGAACGGCCCCGGGGGAAAAGAATCCATGAAGCAACAGGCCGCCTACTGGCTAAAGGAGTTCAACCAACCCCCGCCCCCCCTGGAACTACCCACCGATCATCCCAGGCCGCGGGTCCGGGGTTTCGAGGGAAATACGGTGAACGCCGTTCTGACACCCGGTGAGACCGAAGGGTTAAAAAACCTTGCCCTCCGGGAAGGGGTGACCCTGTACATGCTGCTCCTCGCGCTGTACGCCGTCTTCCTCTCGAAGATATGCGGGGGGCAGGAGGATATCGTCGTGGGCACAGGTATTGCCGGACGCAGACACCCGGGACTTCGAAAAATGATCGGAATGTTTTTCAATACCCTGGCCCTCCGGTGCGGGCCGGGGGGCGAAAAGAGCTTTAATACCTTCCTGGAAGAGGTCAAAAAACGGACCCTGGCCGCTTTTGAAAACCAGGACTACCCCTTCGAGGAACTGGTGGAGAACGTGGTCGAAACCCGTGATCAAAGCCGGAGCCCACTGATAGAAGCCGTCTTTCTCCTCCAGAACATGGAATTGGAACCGGGGGACGTAACGGATACGAATATCCCCGGCCTGGAGATCGAACCCTATGGGAGTACCGCGGGCATATCGAAATTCGATCTAAGCCTATATTGCAAGGAGATCGGGGACACCCTGAACCTGACGTTCGAATACCGTACCGCGCTCTTTAAAGAAGAAACCGTCCTTCGATTTATCTCCTATTTCAGGGAGATCGCCGCATCGGCCGCCGCCGCACCCGGGCAAAAGATCGCCCAAATGGAAATCGTACCCGGGGAAGAGAAAAAACGGTTACTGGTCGATTTTAACAATACCGAAACGCCGTACCCCCAGGACAAAACAATCCACCGACTGTTTGAAGAACAGGTGGAAAAAACCCCCGGCGTGATCGCGGTCTCTTCTCCTTCTCTCGACGAAGAACACACCGATATGTTTACCCCCGGCGCCTGTTTCAAAAAAAATCCGTATCTTTTTGAAGCCGGGGACCCGTTTTTTTACGGACCGCCTCATGCCCGGGGTAAAACCGGGATCGCGTTCAAATTCCTGAAAACCCACAACCATAACAGTGTCGTGGTGGATGATAACATGTGGAAACTCCTCGCCCTTTTCGACGGTGAACGGGATACGGGGTCGATCTTTTCGGCTTTAGGGGACCCGGGGGACATCGCCTTTGCCCTCTATACCCCGGGAACAATGGACATCCTCGGGATTACCCACGATTTTAACTGCAAACCCCATCTCTTTTCAAATATGAATTGGGATGATTTTGTTTCCCTTGTCAAATTATTGTATGACCACTTTTTGATCGAATTGATATCCACGGGGAGCCGCGGGTCCCGCGGCACCGGGACAAAAAAGGAAATCCCGGGGGATTTCAGTCCAAACCCATCGGTTTTGTTTCAAAAACGGCCCGTATTGAAGGACCTCCTCTGGCCCGGCGAAGTGAAAAAATTACCGGCGGCGGATGTGCTGCTGTTGGGAGATACTCCCGGTATGCCCACCACCGGCTTGGTGTACATGGCCGCTTTTCTCAGGCGAAACGGGGTAAAAGCCCTGTGCCGGTTCTACGACGACGCCGGGGACTCTCGATCCATGAAAAAAGAGCTCCGGGAACTGCTGCAAACCGTTCGACCCGGGATCGTCGCCGTCAGCTTGAAGTGGTTCCTGTATATCGCCCGGGTACTGGACATGTGCCGGGCAGTCAGGGAGTACTCCCGGGAAACCGGTCTCCCCATAAAGATCGTGGTGGGCGGCAATACCGCCTCGTACTATTGGGACAGGATCATCACCGAAGACAGTATCGATTATGTCATCCGCGGCGACGGCGAACTCCCCCTGCTCGGGATATCCCGGGGTGAGGGTGAGCCCGGTATTCCCAACTGCGTGTATAAAAAAGATGGGGAAATTTTTCAAAATCCCGTCACCTGCATCAACGGTGAACCCGGTTCCCCGGACATTTACCTCTCTCATCTCGATGAGATTTTGTTCCCGGGGAGGGCGTCCCTGTTCGGTACGTTTTTCATCCATACCCACCTGGGATGCGGGATGAATTGTTTCTACTGCGGCGGGTGCCGCCGGGCCCAGCAAAAAACCTTCAACAGGAAAACGGTTTTCGTACGGCCCGCCGCGGATGTGCGAAAAGATATCGTTGCCGCGCGCCCCTACACCTCCACCTTCCAATTCGATTTCGACGTCCCCGGGAGACCGGGTGAATTGGTGAATTACTGCCGGGAAATATGGCAGGGAATCGAACTCTCTCACCACTTCGTCTCTATCTCCATCCTGCGCCTGCCCCCCGCGCCCCTCGTTAAACTGGCCGCCGAAACCTTTAAATATGTCTATTGGGATATCGACATATTGACCCTTTCCGAGAGACACCGCATGCAGTTATTTTCCCGGGGGATGGTAAAACCGCAGCCGACAAACACGGAAATTTTGGGTCTCCTGGGAACCTGTGACCGTTATGAAAATGTCGAGGTCAGGCTGAATGCCATCACCGGTTTGCCCTGCTTTTTACCCGAAGATATCGGACGGGGCGATACATTTCTTGCCGCCGTTACCACCGCCCACCCGAGTTTCAGCGAGCTGCACTGGGCCCGGCTGCACGCGCAGCCCGGCGCCCCCATTGTGGAGACGGCCGAAACATACGCGATGCACTCGTTTGCCGTCACTTTCGACGACTTCCTGGAATACAGCAAAAAAAATGTTAACAGCGGGTCGGTCCATCAACGCCTGGAACACCTGAATTACCCCTACGTTTATTTCGACGACGACGGTTTGAATTCCAGGATCACCCTACATTACACCGAAACCGATCGAAAAATTCAAAAATACCGTGAAAACAGGAGACTCCACCGCGTGCCCCCCGAAACCCTGACCTACCGCCAGTTGAATGACAGGGCCGGTCAACTGGCCCGTGACCTGGCCTCCCGGGGAACCGTTCCCGGTTCCATCGTCGCCCTCTTAACGGAACCGTCCGTGGATATGGCGGTGGCCGTTATGGGAGTATTAAAAGCCGGGGGCGCCTATCTGCCCATCGACCCCGGCACCCCCGAAGAGCGCATTAATTACATGCTGAAAGACAGCAATGCAAAGATTTTAATCAAGGATGTAGGGAACAGGCTTGCCTGTTCCACAACCGCACCGCGACCACCGCGACCATCGCGGCCATCCAACCTCGCCTACGTCATCTACACCTCCGGTTCCACCGGCCGGCCCAAAGGTGTCCTGCTGGAGCACCGGAATGTCCACAATCTTCTCCTGGGCCTGAAACGGGGGGTTTACAGCAGGTACGAAAATAGCGGGACCTTAAATGTGGCCCTGTTGGCCCCTTATGTGTTCGACGCTTCGGTAAAACAAATATTCGGCGCACTGCTGCAAGGCCATTCGCTGCACATTGTGACGGAAGGTATTCGAAAAGATGGGAAAAAGCTCGTGGAATTCTATACTAAAAATAAGATCGATATTTCCGACGGCACTCCCTCACTGCTCGGTCTGCTGCGGGAAAACGGCATGGGCACCGTTAAAGAGTTTCTCATCGGGGGAGAAGAACTGCGGCGCGAAGCAGTGGAACATCTCCTGAACGCTCCGGGGGGGGCAGCGGCTGTTTTTACCAATCTTTACGGTCCTACCGAGTGCTGTGTCGATTCCACTTCGTATACGCTGACAAAAGAGAATATGCCTTCGGGACCGGGAAGCGGTGTCCCCATAGGCAAACCCATGGCCAACGTGCAGGTCCGTATCCTGGGCAGCGAAAACCGCTTACAACCCATCGGCTGCGTCGGGGAGATATGCATCGGTGGACACGGCGTTGCCCGCGGGTATTTAAACAACCCGGAATTAACCGCGGAGCGGTTCTATAGGTCCAATAGGTCCTATAAGACCTATATTTTTTACAAAACCGGCGACCTGGGATGTTGGATGCCCGATGGTAATCTCCGGTTTACGGGCCGGGTGGACCACCAGGTAAAAATACGGGGATTCCGAATCGAACCGGGGGAGATCGAGCAGCAATTACTCGCCCATCCCCGCGTCCGGCAGGCCGTTGTCGTTGCCGGGGACGATTCCAACGGGAACAAAACCCTCTGCGCCTATTTCGTACCCGAAGACCGGTACCGGTTGTCCAAAGAGGAAAAAACCCGGTATATGCGACAATTGCTCCTGGACGGTTGGGGGGTCCATGCCCAGGAAAAAATAAAACGCACCACCGTTTTTGTCGCCGGTGCCGGCGGTATCGGTTCCGCCGTCCTGCAGCAGTTGGCACTGGTGGGCATGGGCACCGTTATCGTCTGCGATTACGATGTGGTCGAATTGTCCAATTTAAACCGCCAGATCATGCACGACGAATCGCGGATCGGGATGAATAAGGCCCTGTCCGCCCAAAAAACAATCCGTCGAATCAATCCCAATGTAAACGTCGTTCCTTACCGGCAAAAGATCACCCGTGAGAATATCGATGAACTGGTGGGAAATGCCGCCGTTATATTCGACTGCGTCGACGACCTGGAAACCAAGTTTGTGTTGTCCGAATGTGCCGTCAAGAACCGCATCCCCCATATGCTCTCCGCCATGATAGAGATCAGCGCGTATGCCGCTGTTTTACATTCGCCTTTCACCCCCTGCTTTCATTGTTTACACGATCACACCAAACTCGACGAGATCCGGGAATTCAAAGAGGTGGACGAGGGCTACCGGAAAAATCCTTTCCCCGTGGTGTCCCCGGCGCTTTACGTTACCACCGGGTTCGTCTGCAACGAAGCATTAAAGATATTGCTGGGTCAGGAAAATCCGGCCTACAATAAATTCTTCCTCTTTAACCAGAAAGGCTCCGGGCACATTGTAAACACCACCGGCTATAAACAAATGACCTATTCGTTTAACCGGCACTTCAGGAACATCTCCCGGGAGCAGGGATTCGATTGGGAACAGTGTTGGCGGGGAAATTTCCTTGAAGAGCTAAGTATCCGGCCCGATCCCGGCTGCCCGGTTTGCGGCCGCACGAAACAGGAACGGACCCGCAGCCGGGAAAACCTCGATATCCCGATAGAAACCGGGGACGCGGAAAAGGAATTAAGAACTTATTTGCTCTCCAGGCTGCCCGACTACATGGTGCCTTCTTATTTCGTTCAATTGGAGGAATTGCCCCTGACACCCAACGGTAAAGTCGATCGAAAGTCGTTACCCGGCCCCGAAACCCGGGGGACCCCCGGGGAAGACACGCCGCCCCGTACCCCACCGGCCGATGAGTTCGAAGAAAAATTGACCCGGTTGTGGTCGGAACTGCTGGGGATCGAAGAAGAAAAAATTGGCACCGGGAGCAATTTCTTCGCGCTGGGGGGAAACTCGCTGAGCCTGATCACCCTGATCTCTAAGATATATAAAGAGTTCGGGACCGAGGTGTCCATCACCCGAATTTTTACCGACCCCACCATAAAAGATATTGCACAATATATAAAATCGAACAGGAATATCGAGTACCCCCTGGTCGTATTCAACAAACCGTCGGCCCTATCCGCGCCGCCCACGGGGAATCTGTTCTGTTTCCCCCCCGCCGTTCCCTTCGGGATTGCATACGAGGAGCTTGCCGCCGTTATTAACGATTATTCCTTTTATTCCTTTAATTTTATAGAAGAGGAGGACCGGTTAAAAAAATATGTCGATATAATAACGAATATCCAACCTGCCGGTCCTTACATATTGTTCGGATGGTCCGCCGCCGGGGGGTTGATCTTCCAGGTGGCCGGGGCATTGGAAGAGCACGGACGTGAGGTGTCCGACCTGATCCTGGCCGACACCTTTTTACCCGGCCCCCGGGCACGGGAACTGGGGCAAAGGGACAGGGAATACATCGGGAACATTGAAAAATGGCTGGTCGATAACCGGATGGAATTTCTCAAAAAAGAAGTCACCGAAAAAATGGAAAACTACATGAAATTCAATTTCTCTTTAACCACTCTTCAAAAGGTCCGTGCAAACGTGCATTTGATCTTTTCCGAACAGAAGGACGAAAGTAAAAAAACCGGTTGGGACAAATTCACCGGCGGGTCCCTGGTTATTTATAACGGTTTCGGGAAACATGACGAAATGTTCGAACCCGGGTACCTGGAGAAAAATGCCTCACTTATCCGGGATATATTAAGTAAAATCGTTTCAAAAAAATAAAAAAAGGAGGGACAAGATGAAAACGAATCGTTTACTTTTATCCGTATTTTGCGTATTGCTGTCGGCACTTCCTGTTTCGGCGAAAAAAGTCGTACCGCTGCCGGATCTTCTAAAACCCGAAGACATCGTTGTCGATCAAAACCGGCTCTTTATTACGGAATTTCCGCAGGTGTATATTTATTCGTCGGAGGATTTCAAACTCATTACGAAATTCGGGAAGAAGGGGGAGGGGCCGCGTGAGTTTTCCGGCTATGTCACTGCCCGCCCACACCCCGATAAACCCGAGACCATCGTTGTCAACAGCGGTATGAAAGTTTCGTTTTATACGCGTGACGGCGAGTTCGTTAATGAAATGCGGTCGAAAGCCGGTATGATCGGCCGCATATATAAACCCCTGGGGGAAAATTATGCGGCTTACGGGTTCTTCCGGGAAAAAGAAACCGGTTATCGCACCGTCGATATTTATAATCCCAACCTGGAAAAAGTAAAGGAAGTGACCCGGTGGATAAGGGCCATGCAGGTACCGGGGTCTCTCAACCCGCTGGATACCGATATGGAGGGCGGTGAATTCAGGGTCTTCGATAATAAAATATTTGTCCTCCTGAGGAACGAAGGCAGTATCGGGGTATTTGACCATAACGGGAAAAAACGTTCCTCCATCGATCACAACTTTGAACGGATACCTGTAACCGCGGACGATATAAAGCGTTTTAACCGTTATTACGAAACGGACAACATCTCCAGGGAATTTTATAAAAATAATAAGGACCTGTTCAAATACCCCTCGCACTTTCCCGCCGCCCGGACGATGTTTGTGACGGACAATAAAATCTATGTCCTGACCAATAAACGGCAGGGGGAAAAGAGTGAATTTGTAATACTCGACACCGGGGGAAAATTCGTAGAAAAGCAGATGGTTCCCTTCGAAAACGCCAACCCGCGTGTCCCTTACCCATGGACCGTGAAAAGCGGAAAACTCTATCAATTGGTGGACAATGACGAAGAGGAAGAATGGGAACTGCACATACATGAACTTAATTAGTCCGCTTCACGCTGGACCGGGGTCCTGAGCTTAATAAACTGCTTCGTAAATATCTAAGTAATTTTTCCAGGGATGCTTCTTTTGCGAAGCGTTTGGTCCCGGCCAGGTCAAATATAAAAGTGTATCATAATCTAAAAAAAGGAGGAATATTTTCATGAAAGTTTTCAAATCGTTATCAATCGTGTTTTTTACACTGTTGTTGTGCGGTATGGTCACCCTGCAAGCGGGTGAATTGGACAAACTGCTGCGCAAGTCACAGTCCCTCAACTACCGGCAAATTAGACAGGCGGTAGAAGAACAGGGATTGTACTCACGGTTTACGGAAAAAGAACGAAAACATTATGACCGCTGGAATTGGTTCTGGCGTTACCGCACCGGCAAAGACGGCGATATGACCGCCGCGGGTAAAAATGCGGCCAGGTTCCTGGAAGAGATGTTGAACGACCCTCAAACCTTTGAAGGTAATTCCATCTCCGTTGGTTCTACGGCTTCGACTCCGAGTTGGACGGCCGTTGGTCCGACCTTGCCGCTGACCGGTAATCACCAGAAGGGAATCGGGCGGGTAGAGTGCATCTGGGCGGACCCGGACGATTATAATTTCATTATCATCGGTACCGCCACCGGTGGTGTTTGGAAAACCACCAACGGCGGTAGTTCCTGGACGCCCCTGACGGACAATTTGATTACCATCGGCGTATCCGATATCGAGGTAGACCCCACGAACCATAATATCATCTACCTTGCCAGCGGCGTGCAGACCAACGGTTTGCTGCGGGGCAAATACGGGGTCGGGGTGTTGAAAACCACCAACGGCGGCAGCAGTTGGAGCGCCACCAATATCGGTATCGACCCGGAAGACCAGCAAATGGTGTTGGAACTGTTGATCAGTCCCGCAAATCCCAATGTACTTTTTGCGATGACGGCCAAACAAATCTATCATACCTCCAACGGCGGCGCCAACTGGATTGTGGTGGCCGATATCAACAGTTTGTCCGGTGTGAATTTCAAAGATATGAAATTTCTACCCTATAATTACAATACGATTTATGTATGTGGCGCGAATAATAACTGGCCGCCGTCGGGCACTAATGCCAACACCGCACTCTGGAGACTCTATACTGACGGTTTTGTGGTTAATTGGACGCAGATCGGTAATAATTTACCCGCCCTCGGTAATGATCCTATTACGGATTATTTCGGCATTGGTGTGAGGGAAGATCAACCCAATACTGTATATGCGGGGTTCCGGCTCTATAATAATGGAGGTATAAAGTATTTTTATAAATCGACAAGCCAGGGTGCCAGTTGGAGCCTGATGGGTACCAACACTTCATATTATATTATGAATGGCCTTATGGATATCGATGTTTCCAGTAACGGAAATTTTTATCTCGGCAGTTACTACCTTTACAAATCCACTAATGAATTGGCTTCACTTTCCGTCCTGGCCAGCGAGTATGTCATCCATGCCGATATCCGCCGTTTACTCGTATTCCCCCAGGCCGGCGACAACGATGTGTTGATCGCCGCCACCGACGGCGGGGTCTTCTATTCCGGCAACAACGGCGTCACCTGGACCGATATCAGCGGCAACCTCCAGATCAACCAGTTTTATTCGGTATCGATATTTGACGCGGACCCAAATTTACTGCTGGGCGGCACTCATGACTGCACGACGCTGAAACGTACGGCCGCGGGTTGGCAAAACGTGTATTACGGTGACGGCGGCAGTACATTGATCGATTACAGCGATTCCAACCGTATTTTTTACTGTTGTAACCGGTCGCTGAAACGTTCCACGAATGGTGGGTCCAGTACGTATTCGACGGGGATTACTATGTCGGCGCTCGATTCACCGGTTTTGCAGCATCCTACCGATGCCGATACCTTTTACGCGGAATCCGGCGGCAAGAATATTAAAGAATCCACCGACGGGGGCGTAAGCTGGACCGCCTTTAACGACGGCAGCATGGGCAGTGGAGATATCGTCGCGGCAGCCGATATTTGCGGTTCCAATCCCAATTACTTCTATTATGCCACCACCACCTGGTATTATGACAACGGCTCATTGATCCGGACTACCGACGGCGGAAGCACCTGGTCGTTCGTCACCCTCCCCGGTACGTTACCGTTGAGTATTACCGGCATTGCCTCCCTGGAAGTCAATGACGACAACCCCAATGAACTGTGGATCGGTCTCGGTTTTTTTGAAGCGTCGCACAAGGTTTACCACTCGAGTAATGGAGGTGTCACCTGGACCAATATCTCTACCGGCTTGCCCAATTTCCCGGTTAACCGCATTCTCTACGACACGGAAAACCTTTGCCTCTATGCAGGCACCGATGTCGGCCTCTATTACAAAGCACCCGGCATGACGTCCTGGCAGCGGTACGGGAACGGACTACCTTACGTACTGGTCGCGGACATGAAAATCAACCACTCCACCGGGAAACTGACTGCCGCCACCTATGGCCGGGGTATGTGGGAAGTACCTATCTATGAACTTGAATACACTGGAATTCCCTATTACTGTTATTTCTACAACAGCACGTTGGATAAATATTGGGGTACTTTCTCATCCGGGGCTTATGGACGTGTCCAGGTGACTTCCGGTTACTCACCCAAGTCTTCACCTTACCATCTCACGATGGATGTGAGCACCTCGGGGAGTTACTGCCGGAACGAAGCTAAATTGAGGTTAAATCTTTCAGGTGAGCATTCCGTCTATTTATCGTTTTTCTGGAAACATTTTAATGATGAAACGCACAGTGATGACGGTATTTATTTGTCCGATAACGGCGGGGCTTCTTTTGTTAAGGTTTTTGACTTTAATCCGTCCGGCACGCCTTCTCAGACCTGGAAATTCCAGCAGTTGGATATCTATGGATTGGCTCGTGCGAATGGTTTAAGGATGACTGATACTTTTGTCATTAAGTTTCAGCAATATGATGATTACCCTATTCCTAGCGACGGTATTGCCATCGATGATGTGGAAGTGGCGGATGTGCCCTGGTAAGTAAAGGACGCTGGCAAATGTTTTTCGGGGGAGCCCCCGGCGGCTCTCCGAGGTCCAGGGGGAGGCTCCCCCTGGACCCCCTATTGCACGGCCCGGGGGTTTTCTTTGTTTCAAACGTTGTCTCAAACCTTATGAGACCGGAATGCTTTCGACAGGTACCGGTGGGAATACGTTGAAATCATCGCCGAATTGTGCGAGAAATTCGAGGCTGAAAGCCCTGAAGGTATACCATGCGGGTAAGGTCACGACGGTCCCGATATAAGGGATGACCAATATGATGAAACCCACGCAGCACGTCATAACGGCGGCAAGGACAATGCCGATCACGACCAGGAGGGTCAGTACAAGTACAAATATACCGTATACGATGAAGTGAAACGGATTCTGCTTGAGAAGCGGAAGGAAACGGCCCCATGCCCGGGTGGCGGTTATCCGATGTTTGTACATTATGGGGGCGACGAAATCTTTAAGGAACAACGAGATGTAAGCAAGGATTATAATCAGCAGGAGAAAAAGCAGGCCCAGTCCGGCGATCAACGGGATGGGGATTTGTGAGTCGTAACTGTTCGCGTATAGTTGAGATGCGATGGTGAAAAAAACAACGGCCAGCACGACGAATATCATCAGGCAAATCAGACCGAAACCCAGGCGCCACAGGAACAGTGAATTTCCTTCGGGTTTGTATTGTTTCCATGGGTTTGCGATCTCGGCCTTGTTTTGAACGACATTATCAAGGAACATGAATGTGCCCCTTGAGCTGAGCCAGGTTAAGGTTATTAACAGTGCGATAAGGAATATTAAACCGGCGGCGATGACGATGAGCCATCCCGGGTGATTCGTCAACCATTCCCATCCCCTCCCGGGAAGGTCGAGGAACTCGCCGAAGCTGTCGACGCGGCCCCTGTGGTGGGAACCCGGGGAACCGGACCCACCGTGATATCCGTCCAGCAGTCCCGCCAGGAAGGCGGTAAAGCCGACGACAAACCATTTGTTTAAATTAAAGGGATTAAAAAGAGCGACTTTCATCCGGTTCATTGCCCGGCTAAAGGGTTCGATAAATTCTATTTGCATTTATTCCTCCATATTTGAATCCATGTTTTTTCCTTTCCGGTATATAATACTGATTAAGCGGCCAAAAGGTTTTTCTTTTTTTCTTACCGGTGCGGGAGTGAATTTTCGTAGGCGTCTACGGTGGGGAATTCGCGGACGGTTTGAAGACGGACGGATTCCAGGTCGGGGTAGGGTTTCGCATTGCTCAGTTTAAGTAAAATAGAGATGAAAATCCGGTACGCTTCCATGGGACCCGCCGCACCGGGAACGAGACGCCGCGGGTCAAATACGTTACTGGTAAACCGGATGGTACGGATTTCGGATTTTTCAGCCCCGGGATCAACGAGGAAAAGATCGATCAAAAAATACGGACGCCCCGGCGATGGGGCAATTTTTACGACGGAAACGGAATGCACCTCTTCAAGCGGAAGCGCCTTTTGACTGCGGCGCTCCATTTCCAATAAGAGCGTGGACCCCTCGATACCGACGGGGACGGCGGGGGTGACCACCAGGTGCCCTTGCGGTTCGGCTTCGGGTACGATTTCGACGGGTTCGGCTTCGGGTGGGGGAGCGGGGATTAACTCTACCTCGTCGAGCAATTTATCGAAGGAAGGTAATTTTTGGGTATCGAAGTCTTCATCCGGGGTTTCCGGGGTGTCCAGTTCCCGTGCCCGCGGCGTAATACCTCCGGGTTGGATCGGTTGGCTCTTTTCCTCCCCGGGAGTTTCTTTTTTTACGGGGGGTGTTCCCCCGGGAGGCACTTTATATAATTTTTGCTTTAATTCCTCTTTTTTCCCCGGTGGAATGCCGGGATGAAGAAGGGCACGCCGGATCACTATCCCGGCCAATGCCAGGTCCCGTTTCAAGTCGAGCTTGAGCACAACTTGAATAAAGTGCAGCAAGTCGGCGGGTGAGAAATCCGGGTCGATTTGGTCGATAAGCGCATGCACCAGGGCCTCTCCTTCTTTCAACTCCCGGATGTCGATCAAATATTCCGTAAGCAATATTTTTGAGTGGGCATCGATATCGACGGAACCGTCGGTGATATGGTGGTTTAATTCCCTATAATGGAACAACGCGGTATCGAGGTGCCCGTCTTTAACTTGCTGTACGATCAAGGTTACGAGGAAACCGGCGGTCTCGCGTTCTTTCCCGAACTCCAGGCTGAGTGTCCACAATGCCCGGACGAGTTCGGTGTGGGTGGGGGCTTCGCGGGCCGCTTCCAGTAAGATGTTGTAAGCCTGTCCTCTTTCTCCCCGGCCGATATATCCCATGGCTTCTTCGTAAATGCGGTAATTTTTATCGGCGAAGGAGGTTTTTTCGATCTGTTTCTTTGTGAATTTCTCTTCAAACCGGAGGAATTTCATACCGATTGCAACTGCTACACCGAAAACAAATCCCCAGATATGCGCCCAATAAGCAACGGACCCGCCGTTGTACATTTTGAGGGCATCCATGAGTTTTACCCCCACTACCTGGAGCAGCAGCCACAGCGGAAGCATCAGCCAGGCGGGGGCGGTAAACATTCGCCATTTTTTTACCCAGAAAAATAAGACATTAAAGAATAATATCCGGGTTCTCCAGTACTTGATCAAAAAGGCGCCCATTAACCCGGCGATCGCCCCCGAAGCGCCGATGACGGGAACGACGGAATGGGGAAAGATCATGGAATACATCAGGACGGAAAAGATACCGCTTAAGAGGTAAAATGCGGTAAAGACCGGCCGTCCCCAGATATCCTCGATAAACGGACCGGTAAGGTAAAGAATATACATATTCCCGATCAAATGGGCCAGCCCGGTGTGCAAGAACATGTATGTAAAAAGCATAAGTAAAGACAGATCGGAAGGAGTCACCCCCCATTTTTTAAACGGACCTTTTTCAATGGTCTTGATGAGGGCCTGTTCCAATCGCCGCAATTCGATCTGCTCGACACCGGAAATATACTCGCCGGTTTCTTGCTTGCCGTGCTCTTTTAATAATTCCCGGATTTCTTTTTTGAGTAATTCGGACCCGAATAGGATCTGTTCGGTTTCCGGGGATAATTCAAGGTAAGGGTGGGTAACGTAGTATTCGCCCAATTGGAGTATCCTGTCCCGGAACTCCGGCTGCCACCGGTTTAATGAAAGGTGTGTAAAAATATGGACAACACAACAGAGGGTGATAAGGGTGAAACTTATCCACGGTGTCCGCCGGACAAGGTTGCTTTCGTGTCCGATAGGGAATATCACTATGGTGCCCCGGTATTAGAAATAAAAATGGATCCCGGAGGCGAAACCGGTGCCCTGGGCTTCGGGGATGTCGGGGTCGGGGTTGGCGAAATAGGTCCGGTTAAGGAGATTGGAAACCCTGAGGTAGATAAAGAGACTGGAGGATAAATAATAACCGCCTTTGAGGTTTAAGAGATGGTAGGCATGGTTTTCTATTTCAGCGGGACCGGGGTCGCTTTTTTTAAAGGAGTAGAGGTAATTGCCTTCGAGCCAGATGCGGTGCCCGTGGTCGAAATAGACTTTTCCCCCGAGGAAGAGGCGGGGGGCCGGGATGTCGTTGAGGGGGACGTCGTCGAGATCGCTTCTCCCTTTATAATAGAAATAATGACCGAACATGTGGAGGTTATCGGACGGTGAATATTGAACTTCGATCTCCCCGCCGGAAATCCTGCCCGCGTTAATGTTGTCATAGGTATAAATTTTATCTTCGTTCTTGTACCGCTCGATCAACCGGTTGACCCGGTAGGTGAAGAGATACACCCCCATAAAGATTTTTTTTGAATTAAGTTTCAGACCGGCATCGATATTGAAGCTGTTCTCCGGTTCCAGGAGCGGGTTTCCGATGACGTATTTGCGGCCGGTAATACCGGTATAAAAGGTCTCGCCGAGGGAAGGGAACCGGTACGCGCGGCCGATGTTGCAAAAGAGGGATGCGGACGGCGTGATCTTTTTTATGACTCCCAGGAAAAATGACGGGGAACCGGAATTTCTCTCTTGCCGGACTCCCTCGACATCGGCGGTAATGGAGAAAAAGGTGTAACGGATACCGCCGTCGATATCGATGGTGGGGGACGCTTTCCAGTTCAACGCGAAAAACGCGCTGTAATCGCCGCGGCGGCCGTTACGAATGGGGAACGTGACGTTTACTTCCCCATTTTCTTCTTGCCTGTTCTCGATGCGAAGGTTTTGTCTCGAGAACCATTCGATGCCCAGCCGGGAAGAAAGCGACGTGCCCAGGTTTTTCATTAAGGTGGATTTTATACCCAGGTTCAAGACGCGGGTGTCGGACCGTTCTAATGTGCCTTCTCTTAGATCCACATTGTCGAGGATATAGGTGGAGGGGTTCAGGAAGAGGGAAACGTGCAAGTTACCGTTCTTAATCCATGTCTTTTCATTGTATCCGAACCGGAAGAAATGGTCGCTTTCGGAGGGGACGGTGGAGTAGGCGCCGGGATCGTTCGCCCGGTCGGGTTTCCCGACGTCCCGGCCGTAACCGCCCACGTAACCGATGTAAATGTCCCGGTTTTTACCGTTTCTCGAGATGTCGAGGATGCCGGAATAGTAACTGTACCCGGAATGAGCGATGGTCTGGTTGGGGGACGCGTAATCTCCGGCCCGGGCATACTGGAACCCGCTGTAGATGTTCCATTTACCTTTACCCGGGTTAAAGCCGAAGGTTACGCCGGCGTTGACACGTTTACTCACGGCGTTGAGGTTCAGGTTGAGGCCGTTCATTTGAAGGTCGGGTTGGCCGGTGTCGTTTGACGGCCGGGTCAGGATATTGACGACGCCGCCGACGGCATCGGAACCGTAGAGTACGGATGCGGCGGACCGGACGACTTCGACGCGCCTGGCGATTTCGGGTGGTACGAAGGAGGCGGAAGCACCGACGCGGCGGTCGCTGGTAACGCGAAAGCCGTCGACCAGCAGCAGTACGCGGCGCCGGGCCAGGCCGCGGATACTGGGGGTGACGGCGAACCCGCCTTTGCCGATGAAATGTACGCCGGTGGTGTCGGATAAGCTGTCGATGATGTTTTCGGGGATTTCTTCCTGGATTTCGCCCAGTGTTACGGAGGTCTCGGCCATGGGAATGGAGACGCTTTCGGCTTCGCGATCGAGGGCGGTGACGGAGATTTTTTCCCGGATATGTTCGATGGGGACGAAAAACATTTTGAAGACCTGGAGCCGGTCGTTTATGGGGACGGA
>Ga0210082_1000063_pt1 | contig 21649 bp, 19 predicted proteins | sample White_ThreeSqA_D_2_FD_185592 | JGI IMG/M metagenome (GOLD analysis project Ga0210082, IMG submission 185592) | Wetland microbial communities from the San Francisco Bay, California, USA, that impact long-term carbon sequestration -... | ecosystem: Environmental > Aquatic > Marine > Wetlands ... | reverse complement strand
AAATCCGGCAAGACTCGAAAAATTCCCGGAAGTACTGAATAGACGCGGAAAAAGCGTGGAATATCGTCATGGGAACATTGGAAGACATTCTAAAGTCGTGAGACGGGGGAGCGTTATCGTCGAACGGCGGTTGGGGGTCTCAGGAAGGCAGAGTGATATCCGAAAAAATAAAACGTACGGTTCACCCGGTATCCATACGGGGGTATGGATACCGAAGTCGTACATGTATAAGCGGAAGCGGTTCAAGCGCAGCCTGTTTCAAATCGCAGCCGGGGGTGTCATCGGCGGAACCGTTACTTACTATATATTAAAAAGAAAATTAGCGCACGCGGAACATACTGCATGGTCCGGGGAGTAGATGATGTTCGTACGATTTCCCAAACCCCGGTTCTACAAACGGGTCCCCCAGCATGGGAAACGGGTCCAGCAGCATGCTGGTCAATCGTGCCGTAAAGCTTCGATGGGGTCCAAACGCGATGCCTGGACAGCAGGGTAAATACCGAATACCAACCCAATCACGGCACATACACCCACTGAAAGTATCACGGCACTCAACGACCAACCCACAGGCCATCCGGTAAACGCGGATATAACAAGGGATAACGAAAATCCGAATATTATTCCCAATAACCCCCCCATGGCCGATACGGCAAAGGTCTCCAACATGAACTGACGCTTGATATCCACCTGACGCGCCCCCACCGCACGACGCAATCCAATCTCCCGCGTCCGCTCCAATACGGTGGCCAACATGATGTTCATGATACCGATACCACCCACCAATAACGATATCCCCGCTATACACGCCATCACAATGGTAAATATGTTCTGCGTCTTCCGGTGCTGCTCCAATAACGCCTCGGGAACCACCAATTCATAATCGTCGGTATCCCTGTGCCGACGCTTCATTAAATGCGCCAACGTCTCCGCCGCGGTTATTGACGATACCCCCTTCTCCAACCGCACCCGGTACTCATCCAACTCGGACTCCAACATCTTGTACTGAAACGATTTCAACGCGGTCTGGAGCGGTATGTAAATGTTGTTCTGCTCCCCCTTCAACGATATCCCCTCGAACTCGTGCCTGGAAAGGTTCTTGTCTTTCAAAATACCCACCACGGTCAACCAGGCATGGTTCACCTTGATGTGCCTGCCAACGGGGTCCTCGCCGGGAAACAATACCTGCGCGGCTCGACTGCCGATCACACATACCCGGGCCTGGGTCACCTCGTCGATGGGCAGCAAAAAACGCCCCCGCTTCACCCCAAGGTTCGCCATGTCCATATGCGTGGGCGTTACTCCATACACGCTGGCATCACCGGTCCCATGGTGACTGAACAACGCATATACGGCCACCTGCTTCAACGCACTGTAAGCGGTTAAAAACGGCAAGGTCTCACGCGCGGCATTCAAATCCTGTAAGGTCACCCCCATGGACGTCTCGCGTATCTCCTTTAACCGGTTCTCATCAAAGGTCTTTGCCTTTACGATAAGGTTCCTCAAACCCATGGAATCGATCACCCGAAGCGCCTCCTGCTCCGCTCCCTTCCCGATGCTCAACATGGCGATCACGGCCCCTACCCCGAAGATCATTCCCAATAAGGTCAATACGGTACGCAATTTATGGTGTAATAAGGTTTCCAACGATTCTAAAAATTCCAGTTTCAAATCCATCTCTATTTATCCTCCCGCTGCGAATCCCGCGGACTCCCCAACAGGACCTTCTCCCCCTCGGACAATCCCGCCGCGATAACCGTTCGCGTCAAACTGCGTACACCGATCGTCACTTCACGTTTCTTTGACCCCGACCCCTTCAAAACGGTTACAAACGCCCGGCCGTCATCGAAAAAAAGGGCCTGGTTGGGAACCGATATCACATCTTCCCGCTTCTCTACGAATATGGTGGCCGTCACGCGGCTGCCGGGCTTCATGACAGTGCCGTCGGTTTTTTCCAGGCTCACCTTGGTCTCGAAATATTTTAACGGACTTTCCCTCTCGATGGGCTTTGCAATGGAATCGATACCGGAAACCTTACCGGAAAAAACCACACCGGGAGACGAATCCAGGGTCACGGAAACGGGCAGTTCGGGTTTTAACCCGGCGGCTTCGGATTCCAACACATAGACCTTTGCTTCCATCCGGTCCAGGTCGGGCAACTGACCGAGTTTCATCCCGCGCCATACCTGCATGCCTACCCGGGGGGCCTCACCCCGCCAATTTTTCTCGTGAATGAACAAACCGTCATGGGGTGCCTTGATCTCGAGAGATTCAAGGGCATCTTTATATTGTTTGACTTTCATCCGGTGGGTTTTGCGTTTTAATTCCAATAACTGCAATTCGGCACGGGCTTTTTCTTCCAACCGGGCCTTCTTCTTACGGTAGTGCTCGGTTTTGGTCTTGATGTACTTCATATTAATGGAGCCTTCGATGATCTCATTACGGGAATAGATTTCCGTATCCCTTGCACTGTAACGTTCGGCCATTTCTTTCTCGATCTCGGTGACCGCCAGTGTTCCTTCCACGTCTTTCTTCTCTTTGAGCAGGGCTTTCTCCTTCTCCCCGATCTCCAGGTCGAGCCGTGCGATATGGTTGGACTCCTCCTTGATAAGGTTATGGTAATAGTCGGCGTCCATACGGACCACGGTCTCGCCCTTTTTTACATAGGTATTCTCGGGTGCCAGCCAGGAAAGGGTTTGACGCCGCACCTGGGGGGGTACGCTGATGGGCGTGGATTTCACGGCCTGTAATTCGCCGGAGGCGGGGATGACGATCTCGAAGGTCCCCTTCCGGACGATGACGGCGGTCCCCGTTTTTCCCGGTCCCCCGCATGCGTTAAAGGCGCAAGCCGTTAATAAACACAATAAGAGGCTGCCGGTTATTTTTGATCTCATTCTTCCTCTCTTAAGTTATGTTTCATTATATTTAGCCGTTACCGGGCGGCGTCGCCGCGGCCGTTTTCCTTTTCCCCCGGGGTCGGTATGAAGACCCGGTCGTTTTCCTTCAGTCCTTCGAGGATTTCGACCATGTCGCCGGACCGGGCCCCGGTGGTGACGGCGGCCATCTTTTTCCCTAAAAACCCCTTCTTTTGGACAAAGAGTCCGTCGTCGAGGTAAATGACGGCGGCTTCGGGGACCTGGAGTACATCCTCTTTCGAGGATACGATAATATCGACCCCCGCGGCCATTCCCGGCAGCATGAGGTCCGGGTCCGGGTCGTCGATGGAGATGACGGCATCGAATACGATGGCGGGCTGATCGTAGGATTTGGCCCGGAAAATACGGCCCAGCTCTTCGACTTTGCCTTTGAATACCCGGTCCGGGTTGGAATCCAGCCGGATTTCCACGGGCAGTCCCCCGGTTACTTTCCCGGCCTCGGGTTCGGGTATTACGGCTTTTACTTCCATGTGGGCGAGGTCCGGCATTTCCATAACGTTTTCCCCCATCCAGCACCGGTCCCTCACGGCTTTTTTTTCACCCCGCCAGTTGGGGGTATAGACGATAATTCCCTCTTTGGGGGCTTTTACATTCAAACGGGAAATGGCATCCTCCAGTTCGGCGGCCTCGATTTCCAGGCGTTTCACTTTATTCTCCTGGGTGAGGATACGGGTTTTCATGCCGATGATCTGGTTGTCCACCCGGCTTTTGCTCAACTCTTCGGTTAATGTGGCCAGTTCCAGGTCCATCCGCGCTTTTTTGGCATCGTTGAGGGCGACATATCGGCCGGGTTCCACGGCCTTCTGCCTGGCGGTTTCTTTTTTTGCCCGTGCTTCTTCCAATTGCAAGATAAAATTCTCTTTTTGTTCCTGTTCCACGAGCCGGATTTTCTCCAATTCCTTCCCGGCGGTTTCCAGTTCCGAACGCTTTAGCGCCAGTTTTTCTTGCAGTTCCCTGGTATCGAAGCCCAGGATCATGGTGCCGGGTTTGACTTTTTTACCTTCCGGGGCCATGAAGGAGATTGTATAATTCCACATATCCCGAACCGGGGGACACCCGATATATGTAGAGGCAGCGGAACTCAACCGGCCAATGGCATGGACTTTTATATGAAACGGCCCCCGCACTACTTTCACCACGCGCGCATCCCGGGAGTCGGAACAGGAAATACCGCCTACCGTAACGATGACGATCAAGAGTAAACAGGTTTTAATTGTTTTCACTGCCGATCTCCTTGATTTTCGATGGATTTACGGTTTCCAGGACGATCCCGTCTTCGAGGGGCCCGTTTTTGGTTATTGCCAGGTGAAATTCGTTAAATCCCAACGGTTCGATTTTTACGGCGGGTTTCCCCCGGGGCTTGACAAAAAACGAGCGACCGTCGAAATACGCCATTTGAATGGGAATCAGCAGGACGTCGAGGTATTCGGCGGAATGGACGAGACACTTGACACTCATCCCGGGTTTCATGATGTCGAAATCGCGGGTGTCCGGTTCGATAAGGACACTGAAATAGCGTGCTTTTCCCCAGAACTGTCTTTCTTCCGCGCTGTTGAGTACATCCTTGACGGTTGCGGAGAACCGTTTGTCGGGGTAGGCGTCCATGACGATATCCACGCGCAGGCCCGGTTTGACGCGGTTGATATCGGTTTCATTCACCCATGCTTCCACCTGGAGAGAGTCGCGGTCCGGGATGGTGGCGACGGTATCGAAGGCAAAGGCATTATCGCCGACCTGGACTTTTCGCCTGTTGGGCCAGCCGAGGTCTTCATAGACGACGGTCCCCGCTGTTTTTGCTTTGAGGGTAAGGTCTTCCAGGGTTTTCCGGGATTGTTCCAATTTGCCGCGTTCTTCGGCGATATCGATGTCCAGTCGTTTGAGTTCCGAGTTCAGGGTGGCCAGTTTGACTTCTTTTTCTACCCGGGCTTTTTTTAGGGCTTCTTCACTGGTTTTTAATGCCAATTGTTTTTGTTCGTATTCGTAATCGGAAGTGATTCCTTTGGGGATGGCGGCATCGAGTTTTATTTTTTCGTATCCGATTTCGGCCTGCTTGACTTTGAGTTCGACTTCTTTTTCCTGGAAGCTGTATTCGGCCCGTTTTTGTTTTTTTTCTTCCTGTTTGTCCCGCAGGTTCATTTCCATATTCTCGATATCGGAGGTCATATTGGAGTTGTCGAACCGGACGACGGGATCGCCGGGATTGACGGACTCGCCTTCCGGGACCATCCATTTGATCTGTACTTGCCAGGTGGGCGTTTGGGGAACGGTGAAGTGTTCTGCATTTCGTGCCTGGAGGCTGCCGGTGAGCAGTACGGTTTGAAAGAAATCGCCGGCGGTAATTTTTTGTTTGTTTTCCGCCGGGGCGGCCGGCGAAGCATTTGTACCTATAAATACGACTGTAAATACAAGTACTATGAAAAAAAACGTCGGTTTAATGTTGTGTAAAGTCATCGATTATTTTCCCGTCTTTTAAGCGAATGATACGTTTGGCATAGGCGGCGATATCCGGTTCGTGGGTGACCATGATAATGGTTTGGCCCTGGATGTGGAGTTTTTTTAGGAGTGCCATGATCTCTTCGGCAGTGGAGGAGTCGAGGTTCCCGGTGGGTTCGTCGGCCAGGATGATATCGGGTTCATTGATGAGGGCACGTGCGATCGCTACTCGTTGCCGTTCTCCGCCTGAGAGTTCCGAGGGTTTGTGATCGGCGCGGTGGGCCAGCCCGACCAGTTCGAGCATTTCCGCGGCTTTTCGGTCCCTGTCGAGATGGGTCGCGTGATGGGCATGAGACTTGTGGTCGCGGCAATAGATCAGGGGAAGGGCGGCGTTTTTTAGCGCGGTTAACCGGGGAAGGAGGTTGAAGCTCTGGAACACGAATCCCAGGTGGAGGTTCCTGACGGTGGCCAGTTGGTCGTCGTCCATTCGGCCGACTTCTTTACCGTTAAGGGTATACGAGCCTTCGCTGGGAGTATCGAGGCATCCCAAAATATTCATGAGTGTTGATTTTCCTGAGCCCGAGGCCCCCATGATGGCGGTGAATTCATTTTTTTTAATGGTGAGGTTCACACCGTCCAGGGCACGGACGGTGGTGGTGCCCATTTGGTAAAACTTTTTCAAATTCGTTAATTCAAGCATCCTTTCCCCGAAAGGTTTTTTATTTTCCATATTCATCTTCCGTAAGTTTTTGGAGACTATAGAGACAGTTTAGAAAAAAATCCGGTAAAAGTCAACCCTTTCCTTCCCGTTAATTTTGATTTCTCCCCGGGATTTCTACTACTACCATGAAACCACGCGGCGCGTGGACCCTCTTACAGTTTATTCATAACGGCATCAGGAGCGTTTTCATTGTCCCAGGGCGATGGACGATGACTCGTCATCATGAATGGCGACCAGGAAATTAGCCACTAAGACACAAAGGTAAAAATAAAAAAACCTTTGTGTCTTAGTGCCTTTGTGGCTAAATAGTTATGGTGTCGGTGGTCTCAACGTTTAACGCGGGATTATACGTGTAACCCGACTTGACGACATTGGTAACGGTAAAGGTAAAGGTACCGCCATTCTTCCTTTTGGGGGACGTCAAGAGAACGGTTCCGCCGGGACCGGTGATTCCTTCCGATGTTCCGCTGACGGAACCGGACCATGTGCCGTATACGGTGGCCCCTTCGATATTGACGCCGCCGGTATCCTTGATCTGTACCGTGGCTTGACCGGTAACATTGGGACCGGCCGACGTGTAACTCATGGCAATGTCGTTGACATAGATTTCATTTCCACCGGAAGACTGCGTGGTGGCCGACGCCGTGCCCGAGTAACCGGTGGCATTCTGGTTGGCACTCTTGTCCCGCGCCATGACACGATAGGTGTACTGGGTATCGGGACTCAAACCAATATCCTCGTAGGTGGCGGGGTCCTGCCATCCGCTGTCATGCCCACCGCCCGCGGTACACTGGAAATAATATTCCACACCGCTGGGATCGGAAGCCGTGGTGGCGGTCATGGAAATGGACGTGCTGCCGGTGGCATAAGGAACGGTGGCCCATGTCATGGGATCGGGATCGGGTGGGGTGACATCCGGCTCGGAACCGCCGCCGCCGCTGATTTCCACCTGGTCCACGTAGGTATATTCCTTGCTGTCGGCACCAATCGCGGCGAATCGTACCTTGAACATGGCATTCTCATTGGCCCCTGCGGGTAAAAGATGATCCACATACCCCCAGGTTGTATTCTGTGCCTGCTCGACCTGGTTCCAGTTACTGCCGTCGAACCATTCCACCAACAGGTACTCTTCAGGCTCCAGACCGGCGACTTTCCGTGCGTATTTAAGATGAATGTCGGAGAACCCCACGGTACTGATAGATTTGGTTATCGTACCCGTCCTATCGGTGTAAGCGGCATAAGAACCGCTATAGGAATCGCTCCCGACAATGACTTTACCGGAAGTCACCCAACCGCCGGAGGCAGTGCCGCCGCTTTCAAAGCCGTCGCTCCAGGGAAGGGCGGGGGGGATTTCATTGCTGGTGGTAAAGGAATCGATAACGGTCCCATTCCAATCCCGGGCCACGAAGTTGAGTTGGTCACCCTGGATGTCCAGTTCGCAGAAATGCTGGATTTCGGCGCTGGCAACGAGATAGGCGGCACTGGAACTGGGGGCGTAAAGCGGTGCGCCGCCCCCCCCGGTGGTGACATGGTGAATCCCGTCCACTTCACAGCGGGAATAGTAGTGATTGTGACCGGCAAACACTACTTTTACGCTATACTGGAGACAAAGGGGATGGATATTGTTCTGCACGGTCGAATTATTGGAATGCCCGCCGGCGGACCAACCGGGTTCGTGGAGTACGATAAATTTCCAGGGTTTGGCAGTGGAAGCCAGGTCGTTCTCCAACCACGTATACTGGGCGGAACCGGGAGTATAAGTGACATACTGGTCAAGGATCACCACGTGTATCGGACCATAATCGAAGGAGTAATACCGGTTCGCCACAAAGGGGAAGGGCCAGTATTTTTGGTAAAGAACACCGCTGTATTCATGGTTTCCCATGCAGCCCATGATGGGCAGGTTGGCCTGCATACCGATGGTATTCAACCGCGTGCGGCCGAAAAACTCGTTGGTCCAACCGCTCTCGGTGTCTCCGTCGTTGACATAGTCGCCCACGTGCAGTACCAGGGTCTGGTAACCGGGATCGGTGGTATAGGTATTGATCATTTCGGCGCAAACGACATCATGATCGGCCGGATACGAACGGGTGTCACCATAAGCCAGGAATTTTAAATTGACCGCGGCGGCGGCGGGGGCCGAAAGAAAATTCCCGGTGTGATATGTCCCGTCGATAGTCACCCGGTAATAATACTTCACGGCCGGGTCCAGGTTAGGGATAACGTACTTGTGCTGGTGGTCGCTCCCGTACTCGTTGGTCTGAACATTACCGATGGAATAGGTGGTATCTGTTCCCCATTCCAGGGTACAGACGGTGGATGCATCCACCTGCCATAGGACCGTCATTTGGGTGCTGTCTCCCGGGAAAATAAGGTACGGGCCTTTTTCGATGGAAGCGGCCTGCGCAAAGAAAGTTAACCCCATTACCAAAACCAGGGTTACTAAAAACTTCGTAAGTGTAGACTTCATCTGTTTTACCTCCTTTTTTATGTTAAAAAATAACCTTTTGGGTTTCGGCAGTAAAAAAAAGGCCCGCACCCTATGAGAGCGGCACGGGCTTTATTTCAACTTTCCTGGTCGTAGGCAGGGTCAAAATAAGTGTTACCTTATCTTAGATTGTTATTATCAACCTTTCCGAAGAGGATGTCAATTGGTCAAAAGTTCTATTTTTGGTACTAAAGTTATTTTTTTCTAATACAACTAAAGTTCTATTAGTTAAAAAATAAAGTACAACTTTGTAGGTCTAAAGTTGTACATCCGGCGTGGAACCCCCTTTGTGATCGTCGTTTGGTTGTATCGATGTCTTACTGTTTTCGACCGTGCTTGTTTTTGAATATAAAATCCTCCAGGGGTTTCCGGGAGACCTTTTTGGGAGAATACGCGGAGTAGCCGAGGGGAATGAGTTCGATCACGGTCCGGTCGCCGGGGAGTTCCAGGATTTCACCGGCTTTTTGGTAATCGAAGAGTCCGACGTGTACGGTGCCCAGTCCTTCGGCCGCGGCGGCCAGTGCCAGGTGTTCGGTGGCAACACCCAGGTCGAACATGACCCAGTCTCCCCTGCCGGTAACGGCCTGTCCCCTGTAAAAGCCCGACCGTCCGGTTATACCGACGGCGCATACCAATACGGGGGCGTCCACGATGGCGCTGGTTGCGGGGTTCCTGTCGGAGACGGTTTGTTGGAGTTGTTTTTTTAGCTCCGGGTCGGTGACAAGGACGAGTTCCCAGGGTTGGGTGTTGGCCCATGAGGGCGCCGCCCTGAAGGCTTCGAGTACCCGGGTCAGAACGTTTTCCGGGATAGGGTCGGATTTATAAACCCGCACGGATTGACGCTTCTCCACGACTTCATAAAATTCCATGATAACCTCCATATAAAATTACATGTTCTCATTCGACCCTATTCTAACATAACCCCCGGCAAAAAAAAAGACGATACTATTTAAATCTACCGTGGAGAGGTAAACGGGGGAGATCGCAGAACGCAGAACGGGGAACGCGGAACGCACTGAAAATTTTCTATAAAAAATATTGATTTTCTTTCGACGGTATGTTAAAACTAGGGATTACAGCAGCAGGGACAGTTTATGAAGGAAAATAAAAAAAACATTTCGCTGCCGGAACGGTTTTCCATCGAGCAGGTGTCCGCAGTGTTCGATGAGATAAAAAACCTGGGAAAGGATCGTGCCGCGGAAATAGAGATCGATTTCAAAAACACGAGAACCTTTGATTCATCGGGTATCGCATTTATCAATTATGTAAAACAAAACTACCCGAATGCAGTGTTTAAGGACCTGAAACCGGAATTCGAAACGCTTATTTCAATGTTCCCGGCTGAGAAATCCGCGGGGAGAAAGCGAACGACCCACAAAACGGTCCGTCTTCGCATTCGGCAAGTGACCCATACCATGGGGCACGGAATGGAATCGCTGGATGCCATACTGGCGGCTTTCCGGGAAAATATAAGAATGTTTTTTGTGTTGTTGACGGACGAGATTTTTTATACCTTCCAGTACCTGTTTAAGGGCCGCGGTATTTATCCGGGGGAGTTATGGAACCAACTGTATTTTATGGCGTTCAAATCCTTTCCCATCGTATCGTTGATCTCTTTTTTGGTGGGGGTGACGGTCGCCCTGACATCGGCGGAGCAGTTACGTAATTTCGGGGCGGATATTTACCTGGCGGACCTGGTGGGGTTTGGAATGATCCGTGAATTGGTGCCGTTGATGACGGGGATTATCCTGGCGGGTAAGATCGGTGCATCCATCACGGCCGAGATTGCGTCGATGAAGGTATTGGAGGAGACGGATGCACTGAAAACCATGGGGATTGTTCCGGAGAAGTTTTTAATGGTCCCGCGGTTACTGGCGATTTCGTTGGCGATCCCGCTGTTGGTGGGGATTGCGGATTTTGTAGGGATTTTCGGTGGATTATTGGTGGGAAAATTTTTTTCCGGTATCCCGGCGATTGTTTTTTTTAACGAGATGATGACGGTGGTAAATTTATGGGATTTTCTCATCGGGCTGGGGAAAACCCTGGTATTTGGCTGGGTTGTTGTAATCAGCAGCGGTTATAAGGGTTTTTCCGTCACCCGCGGCGCCGCGGGTGTAGGAATTGCCACAACGGAGTCGGTGGTATTGTCTATTTCGCTGATCATTATCTTCGACTGTCTTTTCGCATTAATATTATATTAAAATGAAAGAGATAATCAGGACAGAGAAATTGGATGTGGGTTACGGCGGCCAGGTGGTTTTGAAAGCGTTGGACTTCTCCATCGCGAAAGAAGAGATCACCGTCATCCTGGGCCAGAGCGGGTGCGGTAAGACGACTATCCTTAAAACCCTCATCGGCTTAATTCCACCCATCTCCGGCCGGATCACCTTTTTCGGCGAAGAGATCGATTATCTTTCCGAGAAATCCGTACAGGAAATCTATAAAAAGATCGGCGTGCTCTACCAGAACGGCGCCCTGCTGAACTCGCTGACGCTCTACGAAAACGTGGCCCTTCCCATCAAGATGCACCATCCCGGTCTCCACAAAGAGATCGAGCACGAGATGGTATTCTCGCGGCTTTCCCAGGTCGGTCTTTCCAAAAGCATGGGGAAATATCCCGCCGAGCTTTCCGGGGGTATGCGGAAACGGGCGGCACTGGCCCGGGCCATGATCCTGGACCCGGAGATCATTTTCTGCGACGAACCTTCCGCCGGACTCGACCCTATTACCGCCGTCGGCCTGGATGTATTGATGCGAAATCTCCGAGACCATTTCGGCATTACGTTCGTCGTGGTAACCCATGAACTGCGATCCATCGAGAATATCTCGGACAGGGCCCTGGTATTGAACGACGGGAAACTGCACTATTTCGGTTTTTACAAGGATATGTTTTCTTTAAAAGACCCGTTTATAGATACTTTTTTTATGAAGGACGAAAACCATGATCACTAAAGAACAAAAAATCAGGTTGGGTATTTTCCTGGTCCTCTCCTTTTTTTTGCTTGCCGCCATCGCCTCGGTATTCATTCTCCCGAGACTCAAAGACGAAGGGGATGAATACTATATCGATTTCAAGGAGATGTCGGTCAACGGCGTCAATGAAGGGGCGGACGTGAAATACCAGGGCGTGAAAGTGGGTAAAGTGACGCGCCTGGATGTAAACCCCGGGGATTTACGTTCCATTCTTATTTATGTGAAGATCAAGAAAGGATTCCAGGTGAAAAAGGACATGGCTGCGGCGCTGCAATATGCAGGTATCACGGGCCTTCGTTTCGTTGAAATATCCGGGGGTACCACGGTGGCGAAAAACCTCGAACCCGGCGGGCGAATCCCGATGAAAAGGGGATTGGGAGAAAAAGCGGAAGATATCGTGCTCAACGTGGACTCCATGGTGGAAGCGGTTAACGATATGTTGAACAGGGAAAACCGCGATAAGATCGCTCTTCTCATCAAAAACCTCGAGAAAAGCACGGCCACGATCTCGGGGGTACTGGAGAAAAAGAAGGCAAACCTGGAAAATTCCCTCGAAAATATCGATACCGTCACCCGGCAGTTGCAAGAGGCCATGGTGGGGATGAAGGATTTCGTGGCGTACCTGGGCACGGTCAGTGAGAAAATCCAACCGGAGAAGATCGAGCGGATGGTGACCGATGCGGACAGGCTCATCAAGAATTTATCCGATCGGTTTTCCGAAAAGGAGATCGGTGAAACCCTGGCTAATTTTAACGCCTTCGTGGAAACGGCCACGGCAAGTATGCGGAAAATACAGGGTAGTTTCCTCGACATGGAAAACGAGTTGACCGTAACGCTTGCAAGCCTGCGGGAATCCCTGGAAAACATTTCCCGGTTTACCCGGGACCTTTCCGAAGACCCCACGATCCTTCTCAGGAAGCAGCGGGCAAAAAGGAGTAAAAAATGAAACGATACATTCTGAAGGGTTTCGCGGCGGTATTCATTGTCATTTTTTTACAGGGGTGCCTGTCTTCCCCGGTGAAGCGGTATTATCAATTGCACATGGAAACGGACCCTTCCACCGGCAGTCCTCAAATCGACAAAATCGTGATGGTGGGACCGGTGGAGGTGGACAGTGCGTACAACGGTTACCGGATGGTGTACCGGTTGTCGTCCTATGAATTGAATTATTATTCTTATATGTTCTGGATAAAGAAACCGGCCCAAATGGTGCGGGATGCGATGGTCGATTATTTTTCCCGTGGGATGGCCTTCGATAAGGTGACAACTAAATATTCCGAGGGAAACCCGGACCTCCTGCTGCGTGCAAAGGTGAATGCCCTGGAAGAGTACGACCGCGCGGATGCCTGGTTTGCCCATCTTAATATGGAAATCAAGATCAAGGATTATAGGACGGATAAAATCGTCCTGGTTTACCGTATCGATCGCCGGAAGAAGTTAACGGGGAAGAATGTGGGGAAAGTTGCCGTCGGTTTGTCCGTCATTTTGGAAGAGGAGTTGGCAAAGATGGTGGAGCAATTGGCCCAGAAGCTCACAACCGAAAAAAATAAAAAATAATTGAAAAAAGTATTGAAAAAAAGATTTCACAGCCTTATACTCTACAAGACCGGGTGGGTCATTTACTTCCGAATGATTTTTCTGCTAAGGTGAAGGAGGTAACATGTTCAATAAAAAAAGAACGATCAATGTAGGGGTATGTGCAGTCGCGGTTTTTTTTGCAGCGATTGCAATGTTTGTGATGGAGATCAGTGTTTCGGCCCAACAGGTGCCGCTGACCCCCATGGAAGAACTGGGAAAGTTTCTCTTCTTTGATGACAACTTGTCCGAACCGGCCGGTCAGTCCTGTTCCAGTTGTCACCATCCCACTGCCGGTTTCGCCGACCCGGATATATTTCTTCCCGTATCCGAAGGGGTGATCCTCGGTCGTTTCGGCAGCCGGAATTCTCCCAGTGCGGCTTACGCGTCGTTCACCCCGGAATTTGATCCGCAGAAAACAGAGGGCGGTCAATTCTGGGACGGGCGGGCGGCAAACCTGGTAGAGCAGGCCAAGGGGCCGTTTTTGAACCCGGTGGAGATGAACAACCCGGACAGGCAAGCCGTTATCGACAAGATCGCGGTTTCCGCTTATGCCTCTCTTTTCGAGCAGGTATTCGGCCCCGATGCCTTTAGTGACGTGGATACGGCTTACCACAACATGGCCACGGCGATTGCGGCTTATGAGGCATCCGCCGAGGTGAATGTGTTCACATCGAAATTTGATGCATACCAGGCCGGGTTGGTGGAGTTGACACCGTTGGAAGCCCAGGGAGAAAAGCTTTTTAACGGTTCGGCCAAGTGTCGCCACTGCCATCCGGCCAGGGGAACGCCGATCCTGTTTACGGATTTTGACTTCCACAACCTGGGATTGCCGCAGAACACGGAATATCCGTTCAATCTACAGGACCCGATTCCCATCGATCTGGGATTGGGTGGGATTACCCTGGATTCCAGGGACAACGGGAAATTCAAGACCCCGCATCTTCGGAATATCGCGTTAACACCGCCTTATATGCACAACGGTTTGTTGAAAACATTGAAAGAGGTGGTCAATTTTTATAACACTCGCGATGTGCCCGGGATGTGGGACCCACCGGAAGTACCGGAAAACCTGGATAGTAAATTCATGGGTAACCTGGGATTGACCGATGCCGAAGAGGATGCTATTGTTGCGTTTCTGGAGACGTTTACCGACGGTTACGTCATTCCATTGAAGAAGTAGCAAGTAACGGCATCCTGATTTTTTGTCGGGGGCAGGGGATTGTGTGTCAAGCATGATCTTCTGCTCCTTCCTGCTGCGGGTTGCAAAGAAGAGAATATAAATCATCTTTCGGAATCTCGGGCGAAGTCCTCCCCGCAATCCGACCGCGGCGCATTATCACGTACCCTATTAAACCTCCAACCCCCAACAAGTTTTTAACTCTTTTTCCTGTCATCCGGTCTTTTACAGATCAATGACGGCGAAATTTATGTACAGATCTATAGGTAAAAAGAGGGGGAATCGTACGTCCATTTTCTACGGTAGAAGAGTTACAACTTGCTTGCCCCTTTTTATTTTTAGTCTCTAATGCAAAAAATACTGGAAGGTGCATTGCAAAAATGAGATTTTTTTGTTATAGTGAAAACATCAGAGGGCAATATGTTGACAAAAATAAATATAAGAAATTTTAAGATTTTTGGTGAAGTCGAAATCGATTTGGGAAATCCGGTTGTATTTATTGGTCCCAATAATTCCGGGAAATCTTCGGCGCTGCAGGCATTGGCTTTATGGGAAGCGGGGCTCAAACGATGGAATGAAAAACGCAAAGGTAAGACAAACCCGGAGAAACGACCGGGAGTTACCATTAACCGTCGAGACCTGGTTGCTGTACCGGTACCCAGTGCCAAACTGTTATGGAGATCACTGAATGTGAGAGATACGCAAAGAAAAGAAGGTAAAGCGGAAACTCAAAACGTTCGGATTGATATCATTGTCTACGGGATTACCGGGGGAAGAACCTGGCAATGCGGGTTTGAATTTGACTACGCTAATGAAGAATCCTTTTATTGTCGCCCATTACGCACAACCGACGGCTCCCACCCGGATCGGATGCCCGTACCGGAGGAAGCCGCAGGTATTAATATCGCATTTCTTCCACCTATGTCAGGATTGGCTGCCAATGAGATACGCCTGGATACGGGAGCTATTAACGTAAGAGTAGGCGAAGGGAGGACCGCAGAAGTCCTCCGAAACCTTTGTTATAAAATTTATACTGAAAAACGTGAATATTGGAATAAGCTGACAGAGAAAATAAAGACTCTTTTTGGAATAACTATCGATATCCCCAGATATATAGAGGAGAGGGGTGAAATCATTATGTCCTATTTCGAGAACGATTCACCTTTGGATTTATCCTGTTCCGGACGAGGTCTTCAGCAAACACTCCTGCTTTTATCCTACATGTATGCCAACCCGGGAACTGCCCTGCTTTTGGACGAGCCGGATGCTCATCTGGAAATATTAAGACAACGGCAAACATATCGACTCCTAACCGAAGTGGCCGGGGAAAATAGGAACCAAATCATCGCCGCCAGTCATTCGGAGGTTCTGCTGAATGAAGCCGTGGAAAGAGATACGGTGGTGGCATTTGTAGGAAGACCTCACCGCATAGATGATCGAGGAAGTCAGGTCCTGAAATCTTTGAGAGATATTGGGTTTGAACACTATTACCAGGCAGAACAGACAGGGTGGGTCCTTTATCTGGAGGGTTCCACCGATCTGGAAATATTACAACAATTTGCAAAAATTCTTGAATATGACGAAGCCATCAAAGCCCTGGAACGACCGTTTGTTCATTACATTGGAAATCAGGTAATGAAAGCGAGAGATCATTATTATGGTTTACGTGAAGCGGTCCCAAATTTAAAAGGAATTGCTGTTTTCGATCGGTTGGAGAAGGAAATACCGGAAGACCCGGGCCTTAATATCCAGGTCTGGAAAAAACGTGAAATTGAGAATTACCTTTGCTTTCAGGAAACGCTTGAATCCTTCGCGGTAAATGATGAAATATCGGGAGATTTCGGTCCACTATTCGTTAAACCCACCAATCAGCGTATCGAAATAATGAAAGAATCTATAAAAGAAATAAAAAACGCTTTAGAAACTTTAGAAGAGAAATCTCCATGGGATCCGGACACAAAAGTTAGTGATAGTTTTCTTACACCTCTCTTTAAAAAATACTTTTCGAGACTAAATATTCCCAATAAAATGGCAAAGAAAAATTTCCATCAATTAGCACGCTTCATTCCAAAAAGCAAAATAGACCCGGAGATCAGGGAAAAATTGGATGCCGTTGTTGATGTGGCCGGTTCTGCAAAGTCCACCGAGTAGATAGATTCCATCGGTAGAACGATCCAAAACCGACCTGGCCCCTGAAACGTCTTATTTCTTTTCTTTTGTTATGATTAAACCATCTCACCCATGAAGAGAGGAGACGACAATGCCGGGGGCTTTGATAAAAAAATTTGACATATGTGAAAAAATATATTATTTTATACTTTAACTTATGGAACCATGGAACACGAACAAATTAAAGATATCCTGAAACGCACTTTCGGCTACGATGAATTCCGGCCGCTGCAAGAACCCGTCATCCAAAACGTCCTCCAGAAAAAAGATACCCTCGTCATCATGCCCACCGGCGGCGGGAAATCACTCTGCTACCAGATACCCGCACTGATCTTCGAGGGATTGACGGTGGTCATCTCACCACTCATCTCGTTGATGAAAGACCAGGTGGAACAACTCAAAGAACTCAGCGTCGCCGCAGACCTCCTCAACAGTTCCCTCTCCCGCGAAGACTATATTCATAATATCAATAAAGTCCGCCGAAACGAACTCAAGCTGCTGTATGTCGCCCCCGAAACCCTCCTCAAACCCCGGATCATCGAACTGCTCTCCAATGTCCGCGTGGACTGCATCACTATCGACGAAGCCCACTGCATCTCCGAATGGGGACACGACTTCCGGCCCGAGTACCGGCAGATCGTGGAGGTACGAAAGGAATTCCCCAACGCCGTGTGCATGGCACTCACGGCCACGGCCACACCGCGGGTTCAACAGGATATCAAAGAAACTCTCAATTTCGAGACCTCGAACGAATTTATCGCCAGTTTCAACAGGGACAACCTCTTCCTCAAAATCGAACCCAAACACAACGGCTTCGACCAACTCTCCCGCTTCCTTAAAAAATTTGAAAACCAATCCGGCATCATCTACTGCTCCACGCGCAAACGGGTGGACGAATTGGCGTTCCGCCTGGAAAAACGGGGCTATTCGATCAGACCATACCACGCCGGCCTGGACGACGGCCAGAGAAGACTAAACCAGGAACTCTTCATCCGCGACGATATCCAGATCATCGTCGCCACTATCGCTTTCGGCATGGGAATCAATAAATCCAATATCCGTTTCGTCGTCCATTACGACCTGCCCAAAAACATCGAGTCCTATTACCAGGAGATCGGGCGTTCCGGCCGGGACGGTTTGCGCGCGGACTGCCTGATGCTTTTCGGGTACAGCGATATCCGCACCATCCGGTACTTTATCGAACAGAAAGAACCGAAAGAACAGCGCATCGCCAATATGCACCTCAACGCCCTGCTGCGTTTCGCCGAAACCGATATCTGCCGCCGTATCCCCCTCTTGACCTATTTCGGTGAAGATTATACACAGCAGGACTGCGGCATGTGCGACAATTGCCTCCGGCAAGACAAAGACATGACGGATATCTCGATATTGGCGCAGAAGTTCCTCTCCTGTGTGCGCAAGACGGGCCAGATTTTCGGGGCCGCGCATATTATCGATGTGCTCAGGGCGTCGAAATCGCAGCGGGTCATCAAATTCAACCACGATAAACTCTCGACCTACGGCATCGGTATGGACCTCTCGAAAAAACAATGGTCTCATCTTTCCCGACAGTTTATCCAGAAAGGACTGCTGCACCAGGACCAGGAATACGGCAGCTTGAAAGTAACACCCAAAGGTATCGAGGTGTTAAGGGGACGGGAAACCCTGATGGGCATCATCCGGGAAGATGAACGCCGCGAGACGGTGAAAGCGGCAAAGATCAAGACCACGTTGGAACACCTGGAAGGCAAAGACCTGGAACTCTTCGATCGACTGCGGGCGGAACGAAAGACCCTGGCCGGCCGGTACCGCGTGCCGCCTTACGTGATCTTCTCGGATAAAACGTTGATGGAGATGTCGGTCTCCCATCCCCGGGCGAAAGAGGATTTATTGGCGGTACACGGGGTGGGAGATGCCAGGTTGAAAAAATACGGCGACATTTTTTTCGATATCATTTACCGGTTCCGTCGCCGGGAGAAGGTGCAGTCCGGCGAGTTGACCGCCGTTCCCGCGCCGGAAAGTGCCGCGCCCCCGGCAAAACGGAGTTACGAGGCGGTGGCTGAGGCCTATAACCGCGGACAATCCGTCGAAGACGTGATGGAACAATTCGGTACCAAAGAGGAAGCGGTGATGAACGCCCTTTTAAAATACCATCGGGACGGTCATTCCCTTCGCTGCGACGGTTTACTTCGCCGTTCGACCCTCCCGGCGGAATTACAGGCGGAGGTAATGGAAACCTTCGGCCGCCTGGGTGTACGGAAACTCGAACCGGTCTACGCCGCCCTCAACGGCCGGGTCAGCTACCCCGAATTGCGAATCCTCCAACTCTATTTCCTCAGTTGCAATCTTTAAGGGATTAAACTTTCGAGTCCCATTCCGGGACCGGTCGGTCAGGAATTTTGTTCAAGATGCCATTCACTTTCTTTCTCAAATCCGGGATTGATTTTTTCGATAATTTTGTATCAAGGGCGGAAAGCATTTCTAATTGGGTCAATTGAGTAGTGAGTAAATAATTGGTTAACTGGTTGATGGAAGTTCCCTGGTATTTTGCTTCTCTTTCCAATCTCTTCTTTAGTTCCGTGGGAATTCTTATTGTTGAAACGTGGCTATTGCTCATTTTTTTTCTCCCATAATTTATAAAAATCTTTTGGGGTAATTAATTTAAAACCAAATCCTTTTAATTCCGCGTTTTTAAAATCTTTGATATTTGAAGTGATCAAATAATCGCTATTACTGGCAAAAGCACATTCGACCACCATATTATCCTTCTCATCGATCAGGTTTGGCCTTAGTAAAAAAAAGATGGATTGTTTTTTTGCCAGCAGAGCTATCAAATCGAGAATATCTTCGATATCCTCGATGGATAAGTTAAATTTTTCCAGGCTTTCCTTTCTTGTCAGCACGTCATAGTATTCAAAGTAAAGCTGTGCTGAGAGAGCCATTTGTATTTTTTCGCCCAGGATCAATTTTAAAATATAGTGAGAGGCGCCGACCGTGCTGTAAAGAGCTGAAAATAGTATATTGGTATCAATTGTTATTATCACATTATAAAAATAACATACATCACAAAAAATTTCAATTATATCGATGAAAAAAACGGCTTGTTTTTTGCCTCTTTCTCTGGTATTCTTTTCTTATGATACATGTAATCGACGACATATTTTTAGATGAGAACGAGTTGGAGTGGGACTTTGTTCGTGCCTCCGGGCCGGGGGGACAGAATGTGAACAAGGTTGCCACCGCCGTACAACTGCGGTTCAATGTAAAACTGTCGCCGTCGCTGCCGGAAGAGGTTAAACATAGACTGACCCGGCTGGCCGGACGCCGCATGACCCGGGACGGCGAATTGATCATCGATGCCCGCACCACACGCTACCAGGAACGAAACCGCCGGGATGCCCTGAACCGCCTGATCGAATTGATACAAAAAGCCACAAAAAAACCGAAAGCCCGCCGAAAAACCAAACCTTCCCTGGCCTCGAAAATGAAACGGATGGAAGGCAAACGTATCCGCAGCGAAAAAAAGAAACGCCGCCAAAAAGTCCACGATATGGACTAATTAACCAAAAACCCTTCGTGCCCTTCGTGTTCTTCGTGGTTCAAAATTTTTGAAATGTGACCGTATTCCGCTCGTCCATCATTAATGGTTTCATTTCCAGCAGGTGGGCAATGAACCGGAGGGTCTTGGGGCGGAAAAAGCCGATGTGCGTAACGTCGCGGCGGTACCACCACTGTTGGAACATCTCCCCGCCTTCCGGCTTGTCTTCGGAAACCGGGTGGAACAACGTCATCAACGCCAGGATACCGCCGGGATTGAGATGCTGCTTTAACAGGCGCAGGGTGTCCACGGGGTTTTTCAAATGTTCCAAAACTTCCGTGCAGGTGATGAGGTCGTAGGTTTTACCCGTGTAAACCTTTTCCGGCGCGAAATAGACATCGTAAATATCCACCTCGTATCCCCACTCTTCCCGGAGCACATGGGCCAGGACGCAGTCACCCGGTCCGCTGCCGAAATCCAGGGCCGTACGTGTTCCGGTTTGGCCCGGGTTGGTTTGAAAGGGAGTGACCGCCTTTTTAATAAATTCAAGGAACATATTCACATACCCTTCATTGTCCAGCGTATTCCGGTGGGTCGAATACTCGGTTTTTTCTCTTTCCGGCGGGACGATCTTTGCCTCATCCATGAACAGGAACTCACAGCGCGGACAGAAATAATAATCGATCTTAAACTGCCGGTCGAAAACCGTTCTTACCTCATGGGAACAGATTTTACAATTTTTCCTTTTCATGTTTGTTTACCACGAAGGCACGAAGGCCACGAAGAGTTGAATTATAACAGAAATTAACAATAAGATTAAGACGTTGACTTATTTTTAATTATATGGTAAAAATGAATCGTAAGCGATAAAATCGCTTTTTCAAGGAGATGAAGAATGGGTGCATTTTTTGAGAGCTTAAACGCAGTGGAGAAAATATTCTTTATCAGCGCCATGGTCGGCGGAATTATGTTTATTCTTCGAATGATCCTTACCCTTGCCGGGGGACACCACGGCGGAGACACCGGGGGCGACGTCCACGGCGGCTTCGACATGCACCATGACATGGGCGATGTGGGTGACGTGGGCGATGTGGGCGATGTGGGCGACATGGGCGACGGCGGACATGATATGGGGCATGATATGGACCAGGACACGGCCCACGACTCGGACTCGAGCTTTAAACTCCTGACCTTGCAGGGCCTGACCGCCTTTTTCATGATGTTCGGCCTCGTGGGGCTGGCCCTGTCCAAACAGGGTAAGGCCGCCACTTTCGCCGCAATCCTCGGCGCCGTTGCCGGCGGTTTTTTTTCCATGTGGATCATGGCAAAACTGTTTAAAAGCATGTCGAGACTTCAATCCGACGGTACCATGGACATCCGAAACGCCGTGGACCAGGAAGGCACGGTTTATCTCAGGATACCCGCCGAAGGCGAAGGGAAAGTTCAGGTCGCGGTCCAGGGAAGCCTGAGAGAAATGACCGCCGTCTCAAAGTACAAAAGCGAAATTAAAACCGGGGAACGGATCGTCGTGGATTCCGTTACCGGGGACAATATCCTGGTGGTCCGAAAAGTATGACCGGCTTATGTCGAACGCTTTTATGAAAAGAAAATAAAAACAACATGAGCCCACGGAACACAC
>Ga0210082_1000062_pt1 | contig 21779 bp, 17 predicted proteins | sample White_ThreeSqA_D_2_FD_185592 | JGI IMG/M metagenome (GOLD analysis project Ga0210082, IMG submission 185592) | Wetland microbial communities from the San Francisco Bay, California, USA, that impact long-term carbon sequestration -... | ecosystem: Environmental > Aquatic > Marine > Wetlands ... | reverse complement strand
TGTTTCTCGATCTTCAGGCTCTCGCGGGTGATGTAAAAGAGCAGCAGCGCGATCACGAAAACGATCGCCATGGAAACCGTTATCAAACGGCCCGTCATATTGCGTATTTCTTCTTTTACGTCCTCGATGTATATACCCGTGCCGATAATCCAGTCCCAGGGTTCGAACCGTTTAACGTAGGACAGTTTGGGAACGATGCGGGTGGGGTCGTCTTTCCACTGCCACATGTACTCCACGTAGCCGTTCCCCTGTTTTTTGCAGACCCCCACCATTTCCACGAAAAGTTTTTTCCCCGTGGGGTCTTCCCCGGCTTTTCCCGAGAGGTCTTCGCCGTCCAGTTGGGGTTTATAGGGGTGCATGACCATATGGGGCCGCATATCCGTAATCCAGAAATAGTCTTTGCGTTCCTCGCCGTAGCGGAGGTAGCGGATATCCGAGACGGCCCGTTTTTGGGCTTCTTCCCTGGAGAGGTGACCTTTTTTTTCTTCTTCCGCGTATTCCAGGAGCACGCTCCATGCGGAGTTGGTGAGTTCGCGTATCATCTCGCGTTTGCGGTCCATGATATTGGACCGGAAAGCGGGGACAATGACCGCGAAAATAGAGATGATAAAGAGTCCCACCGCCAGCAGCGTGGGTAGAATGATTTTCGCATCGGCGCGTTTAACCGTTTTTTTTCCCTGGGATTTCATATGGTTTTTCCCCGGTTATCATTTTTATTAAGAATAATAATTATCAGATTACAAGCAATAAGTCAACCCCATGGGCGGGAACCTATTCATCGATGGATATTCCCAAAAGGGTTTAAATCTGTTATAATGCAGTGGGATCGAATCCCGGAGAAAAAAATGGCAAAACGATTCAATATCACGGGCACCTGTATCCCGGAACGGCATTATATGGCGGATATCTCGGGAAAACTGGACAAGATCATGGAACTGATCTCAAACGGCGACTATTTCAATATCAACCGGCCCCGGCAGTTCGGGAAAACCACCGCTATCTACTTACTGGAACAACAACTGAAAAAAGATAACCAATACCTGGCCATCGATATCAGTTTCGAAGGCATCGACTCACCCACCCATGAGAAACATGAACGGTTTATCCCCACTATTCTCGATTTACTGCGCCAACGATTGGCTTTTATGGGAGAAAAGGAACTGGTGGCGTTTATCGAAGAGAATAAAAACATATCCGACTTTAACAGACTCAGTACCTTCTTAACCGAATTTATGGTGAAATCCGGGAGGAAAGTCGTGCTGATGATCGATGAAGTCGATAAATCCACCAACAACCAATTATTCCTGGATTTCCTGGGAATGCTGCGGGCAAAATATCTTAAACGAAACGAAGGAAAAGACCATTCATTCCATTCGGTCATCCTTGCCGGTGTACACGATGTCAAAACACTGAAGACCAAAATCCGGCCGGATGAAAAAAAAGTGTATAACAGCCCCTGGAATATCGCGGTCAATTTTAAAGTAGACCTCGCCCTCTCACCCACGGAAATCACCTCCTTACTGGAAGAATATACAAAGGACAAACAGGTAAAAATGGATATTCCTTTCTTCACCGAATACCTCTTTTATTTTACATCCGGCTACCCTTTCCTGGTCAGCTACCTTTGCAAGATCATCGACGAGGAATTATTACCCTCAAAACGGAATAAGGTATGGAAACCGGAAGACCTGGTCGATGCCGTTCAAATCGCCGTTAATGAAACCAATACCAATTTCGAAACCCTGGTAAAGAACCTGGAAAATAACCCGGACCTTTATGAGTTCGTATTTAAAATCATCATGAATGGGATGGATTTTTCATACAACCGCCACAATCCAATTATTCAACTCGGTACGCTTCACGGTATACTCAGGGAAGAAAAAGGAAAGACAAGGGTCCATAACCGCCTGTATGAACAGATCATCTATAACTATATGGCCTCCAACCTGGAAACCTCGGACGGCGCCGTTCTATCCGGTATCACTTCCAGCTACATCGAAAACGACGGCACGTTAAATATTGAAAAGATTATACGGAAGTTCCAGGAATTCATGTTGGAACAGTACAGCAAACGGGACACCGATTTTATCGAGCGAAACGGCAGGCTTTTGTTCCTGGCGTTCATCAAACCCATTATTAACGGAAAGGGATTCGATTTCAAAGAGGTACAGGTATCCGAGGAAAAACGGCTGGATGTGGTGATTACATTTGAAACGAAAAAATATATCGTGGAACTTAAAATATGGCGCGGCGAATCCTATCACCAGGAAGGCGTCCGCCAGTTGTGCGATTATCTCGACCGACAAAATCAAAGGGTAGGGTATTTGTTGATCTATGACCTGAGAAGAGAGAGCGGCCGCGCCGGGGAATGGGAAGAAATAAAAACCAATGGCAAAAAAATCTTCGCCGCATGGATTTAGCACGTAGCACGTGCATCCCGCACCGCGGGGCCTTCGGCGACCAGGAACCTTTTTGAAAAAAGGTTCCTGGACCTCCAAAAACTTTTGTTTATTGCTTCTTGATACGTTTGACGATCTTTTCCATTTCGGTGACCAACTCGTCGATACGCTTGAACGCCGCCTCGTAAGGCACCGGGGTGGTCATGTCTACACCGGCTAACTTCAACGTATCGAGAGGATAACGACTGCCGCCCGCCCTCAAGAAATCAAGATACCTCTCACGCTCGACATCCTTACCATTGAGCACCATGTCACTCAACGCCATGGAAGCAATCATACCGGTACTGTAACTGAAAACATAATAATTCATGAAGAAATGAGGAATACTGGCCCACTCGTTCTGAATATACTCGTCCACATCGACAACACCCTTATCATGACCGTAATAATACCGGGCCAACTCCAGGTACTTCTCATTCAACCATTTGGGCGTCAACGTCCCACCTGCCTCCACCTCCCGGTGCATGGCCAACTCAAACTCGGCAAAATGAGTCTGACGGTAGATCGTACCCTTCACCTGCTGGATAAAACCATCCAGGATGAAGAGCTTTAAAAGATCGTCCTTCTCATGCTTCAACAAGTACTGGATAAGCAGGTTCTCATTAAACGTAGACGCGATCTCCGCCAGGAACGTGGCATAATCGGAATTGGCAAAATGCTGGGTCTTATCGGCCAGGTAACTGTGCATCGCATGCCCCAATTCATGGGTCAACGTAGACACATTGTCGTAGGTCCCGTCGTAGTTCATCTTGATAAACGGATGTGCCCCGTAAACACCGCCGGAATACGCACCGCTCTGCTTGCCCTTGTTGGGGTATACATCGATCCACCGGCTCTCGAAGGCATGCGCCAACATATCGGAATACTCTTTGCCCAGGGGCTTCATGGACGCGAGAACGACGGCTTTGGCCTCGTCGTAAGTATACTCCTTCTCCACGCTGTCCACCGATGAGGCATACATGTCCGCATATTTGAACATATCCAATCCCAACATCTCCTTCTTCAGGTTCAAGTAACGGTGAAGCGGCTCGAGGTTTGCCCGGACATATTTGATCAAACTGAAATACACGGCGGGGTCCATGTTGTCCCTGGAAAGCCGCGCCTCCAGGCAATCCGTGTAGTTACGGATACGGGCGTTGAAAAGATGCTCTTTCATACCGCCGTCGAAAAGCACGGCAAAGGTGTTCTCGAACTTTTTGTGATTGGCCCAAAAGGTTGTCATTACCAACTCCCGGTCCGCCCGGTTTTTCGCGGCCCTGAATTTGGAGTAATTGGCATAATTAAGGACGATCTTTTTACCGTCGGATAACGTCACTTCCGGCGCGGGCAGGTCTACATCGTTGAGTATGCCCGCGGCATTGCCGGGAGTACGGGCGAATAACCCGGTTAAACTGGCTATCTTTTGCTGGTCCGTGGGTAAAACGTGCTTCCCGGTTCGGAAAATGTCGTCGATCCGGAATACATAGGGCGTTAACCCGGGCTCCGCTTTTACATAACGGTCGAATGCCTCTTTTCCCAATTTCAAAACATCATCGTTCATAAAAGAGAATTTGGACCGCACCTGTACAAGTATATTGCGTATCTGCCCGCTCATCTGACGATATGTCGGGTCCCCCAGGTCCATGTCGCTCTGACCGGACGCATAGGAACGAAGACGGGCCCCTTTTTTCGCTATCTCCGACCGGAGGTCCAATAACGCCAGCATTTTTTTCGGGCTCGAGGTCCAATCCGCGGCCATCTCATCGATTCGGTCGAGCATCCGGGACAACGAATCTTTATCTGTTTTCCAGGCATCGATGTCGGTGTAAAGGTCTTCAATTTTCCAGGTGTATTCCACGGGGATGTCCTTCCGTAGGGTGGTGGAATAATCCGGGATTTCTTTTTTCGATTTGCTCCCGGCCGCCAACGGCAAAACAAGAGAAATCGCCAATACCAGTATAAATAGTGTTTTAACTTTCATTTAAGTCTCCTTATTATTTGCGATAAATTGTTCGTAAAACTCCTCGGGGATACGTGAGGGCCGGTTATTATCGTCCACGAATACATGGAAGGTTTCACCGGTGAGGACCAATTTTCGGTTCTCTTCATTGATCACCTCGTATCGAAGGGTAAAGCTGGCGGCCGTATGTTTGGTGATAACCCCTTTAACCAGCAATTTGTCGCCGGCTTTGGCGGGATATTTGAATTCCATCCATGCCCTTCCCACCACGGGGTACCTGCGCCACTTGAAGAAATCATCGAAGCGCAGGCCTTTTAAAGTCATAAAATCGCCCCGTGCTTTCTCGAGGTAATTTAAGAATACGGCATTATTGACATGCCCGAAGGAATCCAGTTCGTAACTGGCAACGACAATTCGGCTTTCCAATATTTCGTTTTTCAATCGTCTCGTCTATCAATCGTCTAAGATATGCTTTTCCTTTGCCTTTTGAAGGTCTTCCAGTTTTTTGATGCCGTCGTCGATTATTTTCTGGAGGTCGTCAAAGGCCCTTTTTTCTTCATCTTCGGAAATCTCTTTTTCATCTTTCATCAATTTGAACATATCGCGGTATTCCCTTCGGACATTCCTGACAGTGGTTTTCCGCTCCTCGGTATACTTTTTAAGGGTTTTAACGATATCCTGGCGGCGCTGCTCGTCGAGGGGAGGCACGGGCAGCCGGATCACTTTGCCGTCCGAAACGGGATTCATATCCAGGTTTGCACTGCGGATGGCTTTATCGACCTCGTTGATGATATTGGCATCCCACGGCTGGATAACGATGAGATTGGCATCGGGGACCGACAGGGTGGCTACCTGGTTGATGGGCGTGTGGGTCCCGTAGTATTCCACGGTGATGCCGTCCAACACGGAGATGGATGCCCTCCCGGTGCGAAATTTTGAGATTTCTTTCATAAAATCTTCGGAAATCTCTTTTAATTTTTCTTTGGCTTCGTCCAAAAATTCTTTAATCATGGTTACCCCCATCGGCTTCCGCGGAAATCGAAGTGCCGATATTTTTATCTGTAACGGCTTTAACGATATTACCTTTTTCGGTAACGTTAAATATTTTGATGTGCAGGTTGTTTTCCTTACACAAGGTAACGGCGGTGGCGTCCAGGACTTTCAACTCGCGTGCGATGACTTCATCATAGGTGATATGATTGAATTTGGCGAGGTTTTTGACTTTTTTGGGATCATCGGCATAAGCGCCGTCTACCATGGTGGCTTTTAAGAAGAGGTCCGCCTTGATCTCGATGGCCCGCAGTGCGGCGGCGGTATCGGTGGTGAAATACGGGTTCCCGGTCCCGGCGGCAAAGATCACCACCCGCTTGTTGGCCAGGTGATGACGCACTTTTTTGTTGATAAACGGTTCCGCCACCTCTTTGATTTCCAGGGCGGATACCAGGCGAACGTCCAATCCTTTTTTTCCCAGGGCGTCTTGAAGCGCGATACCGTTGATGACCGTGGCCAGCATACCCATGTAATCGGCGGCGGCCCTGTCGATTCCCAATTGATCGCCACCGGCACCCCTGAAAAAGTTTCCGCCGCCGATAACGACGGCGACCTCGACATCCAGGTCGTGGAGCGCACGTATCTCCACGGCAATATCGTCGATCACGGAATGAGAAATTCCATAAGAATAGTCGCCTTTTAAGGCTTCACCGCTTAATTTTAGAACAACCCGCTTATAGTAGGGAATATGATCATCCGCGTCGGTACCCATTTTGAATCGGAATGTCAGATTTCTTCGCCCACTTCAAAGCGTACAAATCGTTTAACGGCAATATTTTCACCCAGTTTGTGGATTTTTTCGGCGATAATTTCCTGGATGGTCTTTTTATCATCTTTGAAGAAAGCCTGATGAATCAAGCATGCTTCGGTGTAATATTTTTTCAATTTTCCTTCGATGATCTTTTCGATGATATTGTCGGGTTTCCCGGTATTCTTCATTTGTTCCCTGTAGATTTCCTTTTCTTTTTCCAGCACGCTTTCAGGGATATCGTTTTCCGAGATGTACGGGGGGTTCATGGCTGCGATTTGCATGCAGATGTCTTTATGCAGTGAAAGAAAATCCTCGTTTTTGGCAACGAAATCCGTTTCGCAGCCCAGTTCCATCAAGACACCGATCCTGTTGTTGGTGTGAATGTAAGACCCGACGGCTCCCTGGTTGGTGGCACGGGAGGCTTTGGACTTGGCTTTTTCAAATCCTTTTTTCCGCAGCAGTTCTTCCGCTTTCACGTAATCGTTATTCGCTTCGGCAATGGCTTTTTTGCACTCAAGAATTCCAATTCCCGTTTGCTCTCTCAGCTTTTTTACCAGTTTCATATCTACAGACATTTTAATTCTCCTTAGTTATACGTCGTCATCTTCTTCGTCGTCGTCGTCGTCTTCTTCTTCTTCGTAATCGCCGTCGTAATCGCCGTCGTCGGTCTCGGGTTCATCTTCTTCTTCATAAAAATCGTCTTCATCGATGGGTTCGACTTTTGCGGCCCGGTCGATTTCGGCTTCATCCACGGCATCGATCACGTTCTCTTCTTTAGTGGCAGCGGTCTCTTCTTCCACTGCTTTTGCTTCCTGGTTCAGCGAATCGGACAAACGTCTTTCCAGTCCCACTTTAACGGCTTCACCGAACTTCGTGGTGAACAGTTTAATGGAACGGATGGCATCGTCATTTCCCGGAACCGGGTAAGTAATACCTTCGGGATCGGCGTTGGTATCGACAATACCGACAATGGGGATTCCCAGTTTCCTGGCTTCGAACACGGCGATCTCCTCGAAGTTGGAATCGATAACGATCAACACACCGGGAAGGTCTTTTATTTTTCTCATACCCCACAGGTTTTTGTGGAGTTTTTTATATATCTTTTCAAGCCGGGACTGTTCTTTCTTTGGTTTTACTTCCCATCTGCCGTCTCTTTTCATTTCATCGAGATCGATCAGTTTCTCGATGCTTTTCCTGACCATGGGGAAATTGGTCAACAGACCGCCCAGCCATCGTTTATTGACATAATGCATGCCGGTTTCTTCGGAAACATCGGTAATAATGGACTGTGCTTGTTTTTTGGTACCGACGATAAGTGCTTCTTTACCTGAAGACACGACATCGGTTACAAAGCTTAATGCTTCCTTGAACAACTCGATGGACGTTTGCAAGTTGATGATGTATATCCCGTTTTTCTTCCCATAAATATAGGGTTTCATTTTAGGGTTCCATTTGCGTACCTGGTGCCCGAAATGAACGCCTGCTTCCAGCATTTCTCTCATATTAACAGAAACCATTTGCTCCTCCTCTCTCTTATCGTTTGTGGTACTGGGATGCTTTTCGTGCCTTGAGAAGTCCGTATTTTCGCCGTTCTTTTTCCCTGGCGTCCCTGGTCAGCAGTCCGGCTTTTTTCAAAGCGGGTCTGAGTTCGGAATTGTATTCCAGCAGGGCACGGGATAATCCCAATTTAATGGCATCCGTCTGAGCGGAAAGGCCACCACCCATAACGCTGATGACCACATCGAAGTGTTCCAGCGTATTTGTGATAGAAAGAGGTTTATTGATGGTTATCTTATGAATTTTCAATGGAAAATAGTCGTCAAAAACCCGTTTCCTCTTGTTAACCACTAGTTTAAATTCGCCTTTACCGGGTCTCAGATAAACCCTGGCGATACTTGTTTTTCTTCTTCCTGTACCGTAGTATTGGACAATACTCAACTCGCCCTCCTTATAATACCTTTAAAGTCTCGGGTTTCTGTGCGCGATGTTTGTGCTCGGAACCCGCGAATACTTTAAGTTTCTTTAAAATTTTCCGATTAAGCTTGTTTTTGGGCAGCATTCCTCTTACGGCATGGGTAACTATCCGTTCGGGGTGTTTGGCCATCATGTGTTTATACGTGGTTTCTTTCAGCCCGCCCAGGTACCCGGAATGCCTGTAATACATTTTTTGTTCTTCTTTATTACCGGTGAGTTTTATTTTGTCTGCATTGACAATGATCACAAAATCACCGGTGTCGAAAAAGGGTGTATAGGTTGCTTTGTCTTTTCCCCTAAGGATGTCGGCCACCCGGGTCGCCAGTCTGCCGAGGACGACTCCGTCGGCGTCAACCAGCCACCATTTTTTATCCACAGCATCTTTTTGTGGCAAAAATGTCTTGTTGCTCTTATTCAGTTTCATATTTAACCTCGTTTCAAATGCAAGTGTTAATTTATAATATTTTTGAGGATTTGTCAAGCTGTTTGACGTTTATTATTAAAAAACTTCGGTTTTCTTCTTGAATTATCACTGTATTTTTTTATGGGTCCTGCTTCGCGTTGATCTATAAATTCTAACCATAATCAAAAAATTAACATTTTGCCACTAAGACTCAAAGCTCCCCGCCAGGGGGCTTATTACGTTTAACCTTCTTGCCTTCGTGCCTTCGTGGCTAAATTAAACACAGCTTCCGGTTTCATATTGAGCAAAAGTATCCGAAGTTTGAAGGTATAAGTGAGAAAATGCAATTTTCCTTTTATTTTCGTATGGGTTTGTGATTTTTGATTGACATCATTCACCAATTCTGTTACAGTTATTGGTCCCTGTGGCCGTTTTTTTTAACGGGTTAGCGGAAGGAGGACGTCGATGAAGTGGTTATGGAGTTTCGAGAAACTCTCGAAGATATGTAATTATAAGAAACCTGACCCCGACATATTATCCTGGGCCGTGGAGCGGGTGTGCAAGCTGTACCCGGCAAAGGCGGGCGACCTGGCAATCCGGGTTATTAAGAATAATAATGGAGACGCTGTACAGGAGGCCGCTAACTTTTTCCTGGAAAATTGTGAAAAACGGTACGAAAAGCGGCACGAAAAGCGGCACATGGAGGACCTGGAAAACGCATTTATAAAAAATACGGGAGAGATCGCGGGTACCGTTGCCGCGGTTTTGGCCAGTGCCGGGGACTCGAAATTGATCCCGCTTTTCCGGGAGAAATACGGGAATAGTTATAAACAGGATATCCCGGGGTACATGTATTCCCTCGTACAAGTGGCCCGGCTCAAAACCGAAGCGTCGAAAGCCGTGGTCGAATCTATTTTAAACCGTCTACCGGAAAACAAGGAGGCGTTATTCGAGATAGCGGGGGCCGTATTTGAAGCCAGTTTGATCGCCGGTGTCGCCGTAGAAGGGTTATTGGACCTTTGTAACCGGCATTTGTCCCTTCACCCTCTCTATGCCGTTCTCCTGACGGAAATCGGGAATAGCTGCGGTGAGGCGTACGAGGCATTGGATTTGGTGAAAGTCGAGATCGAAGAGACCGGGGAAAAGCAATTGCCGGCATTTCTTAAACATCAATTGGAATATATTCAAGAGAGAGTGGCCGAAAGTAACGCGGAGAAATTGGAACCGTTTTTTATAAGCGAGGAATATGAAAAAGTGGTAAAGGTGGTCTATTATCAAACCCAACGGTTAATCCGCGAGAAAAAGGGCACCCATGGTGAGGAAAATTTCTCCCGGTGGTTGACGGGTACCGGGAAGCCCCGGAAGAATATCGAGGCGATTTTCGCGTTTCACAATGTTATCGGCGAATCCCCCGTGGAGGGCAAATTGATGCTTGCCGCCGCATCGGTTTATCTTTTTGCAGCATTGCTTTACATGGATTCATTGGTGGGGCGTCCGGTTGGAGCAATGGATACCGCGGCGGCGCTGGAATGTTTCCTGGAAGACAGGGTGGATGTGGAAGAGGACGTGGAGAGGGCTAGGATACTCAAAGATGCCGGTGAACGGCGGAAGGTCGTCGATACGTGTTTTGATCGTTTGGAGGAACATCCCGAAACCGCCGCGGGGTACAGGGTTGTGGAGTTCCTTTGCGACGCCGAAGTGGTCGATGTTTCCATTTTTAAGAGGCTCCTGGATAGGGCCGATCACCGTCCGCATCTCTGGAGTGAGATTATCCCGGCGGTCCGGGAATTGGGGGCCGGAGCCGTTGAAATCCTCAGTCCGCTTATTGAAGACCTGGAGGATGATGATTGGCGGTTGGAATACCTCCTGGAGATACTGGGTGATTTGCCCGTGGAGGAATCCGTCCGGGTTATACTAAAGAATTGGGAGGTCCTGTGGGTCCGTGACAAGCTCCGGTTATTGAATAAGGTTCGTTTGTTGGGAGACCCGCGATTTATAGCACCGCTTCGAAAGGATTTAAAGGAAGGTGAGTTGGTTGACGGGGAGGTTTACAGTTTTCTTTGTCGTCTTAACGGTGTTCGTGACGCCGTTTTGAAGCGGACGGAAAAGGATATCGCGCGATTAAAAAAGCAATTCGGGAGATGGACGAAATTTCTTGAGGAGAAAGATTACCGGTCGTTTCTCAGGGAGCCTGTTTTCGTGGAATTGATTTGCCGGGGGTGCCGGAGGGCGTATCATTATGAAGTGCATAAAATATTATTGTCCGATGAGCCGTGGGACATCGATATAGTGGACACCGTTATTTGCAAACACTGCGGTGCCGTGAACAATTACGAGCACGGTCCGTATCTTGAAACATTGGTGACACAATTGGTGGTACACGCAAACCGGCTCGAGGACCTGGACCCGGAAGAGATGAAGTCGTTTATCGTAGTACCTGCTTAAGGACGGCGGTAATAGGTATTTTATCAGTAGTGATCCCGGGGATTTCAAAGAGTTGGTTTACGGGAATCTTGCCGACATTTCCATATTACTTAAGAAGCCCATCCATGAAGAGGTACGGGACCGGATGGGGTCCCGGGAATAGTGATAGAAAGCACCCACAGGGTGTTTCCCGAAACAACACTAACCGCCCCTGCCCTTCCGGTGCCACTTTTTGTAATTGCCCGGCGTGGTCCCCACGATTCGCTTGAATACCTGCCGGAAATATTCCGCACTGGAAAAACCCATCTTCCTGGCCAAAATCTCCACGGTGATATCTTCACCCTCCAATAACACTAACGAACGAAGGATCTTTATCATTAAAATATAATCGTGCATAAAGATATTCTTGTCCGCCTTAAACCGGTTCGACAGGTAACTCCGGTTCATGTTAAATTCCCGTGCCACGGAATTGACCGTAAGGTCTCCCAACTCATCGATACCGCGAGATACGATATACTGCACCACACGATCGGAAATATCCGATACACTCTCGCCATTGGATTTCATACCTGATCTCACGTCAATACCTCCAACGCTCCTTATGGAAATTCACGTTCAAAACAAAAGGAAAATAACATAAGCCACGTAACCGATGCCCACGGAAGCCAAAAATAATCGCAGGGCATATGAAAAAACAGGGGGTTTCCATACCAGGAGCGTTTTCCAGAAATATTTCCACTTGAGACCGGGAAGACGCCACGCAGCCAACAGGAAAACCATTATCCCCAATCCGGCAGCGATCATCCGTTCCAGGGTTTCCGGGCGTACATGCCTGAGGTAAAGGGAACCGGTAAGGAAACCGGAAATATTTATAAAGATAATACCCAGGGGGAAAGCAAGGAAAATGACCAGCATAACCAATGCGGCATAACTAAAAGGAGAATACAAATAACCGGGCAAAAAATAAAAACCCCGGGCCTGGTCATCAAATAAAAGCAATCGAATATATCTCATCAGGATAAAGGTATTGGTGCTGCAGCCGTTGCTCAAAACAGCCACCGCGCGTTTTCTTTGAGGACTGAGAACGATTTCACAGGTAAAACTGGGATTCACACCCTTGAAACTGAGCCTGCCGTCTTCATCCAGTTGCCATCCCTGCCCGGAATAGCCCCCGGTATACCAGTTCCGCGGGACACTTTGATCCGGTTCATGGGTCCTCCGGATCAGGGGGGCCAGGGGCGAATCCTCCAGTTCCAACTGCTGCCGCATCCACCGGGCGATATCCACGGCATTGGAAACGATATAACCGGCGGGCGCATTCCCACGGTAAGGAGGAGAATTAAACCTGGAAGGCCGGAGCAAACCGGCCTTGTAACCCACGGACATGAATTGATCGCCCTTCCCGGCGCCCACCCGGGTATGCTCCAATCCCAGGGGATCAAATACCTTCTGCCGCATGTAATCTTCAAAGGACATCCCGCTTACGGTTTCGATAACCGCCCCCAGGATATCATAATTGATCGTCGCATAGCCGTAACGTCTCCCGGGGGGATACCTTAACCGTATCCCGACAATATTTCTCACTGTCCGTTCAAGGGAATCGGGTCTATCCCCGGGCGGTATCTGGGCAATACTCTTCCAGTATATCCCGGAGGTATGGTACAGTAAATGCCGAAGCGTAATGGCACGCGTTTTCCTGAACCAGTACTTTGTATAAAACCAGGGTAAATACGCTGAGACGGGATCATCGATGTCCACAAGCCCATCCTGCTCCAACCGAAGCACTCCCAACGCCGTAAACGCTTTGCTGCAAGAAGCCAATTCAAACAACGTACCGGGAGTGACGGGAATCTTTTTCTCTTTATCGGCGTAACCGAAACTCTTGATAAAAACGTTTTCTTCACCGTCTATCACAACGATACTGACCCCGGGTATCCTCCCTTGTTTCATTAATTCCCGGATATCGGCCCTGTTCCGGGTAAACAACCGGTTAATTCTCATGAGTTCGTCTGTCTCCTGCAACCGGTTCGGCGGGTTTTATATTTCATTGCATACTCCTAAAATTATATTGTATAAAATTTTTGGGATAAATTAAAGGCTTTCATGAAATTTTCTTCATCGAAAGGTCATTGCGCCGACGGTACGGAAATTAGAAAAAAGACTTGATAAACTCGCGCCAATATAATAGAATATAACCTCAAATAAAAAATACGAGGTTAGACAATGACCAACAACAACGAAAGCAATCTTAAAAAAACCATGCAAGGTTACCTTAAACACGAGGAAGAACGAAAAACCCGGAACATCCCCCCCCTACCCCTTACACCCGAACAGACCGAAACCGTCTGTCAACTCCTCCAAACACCCCCGAAAGACCAGGAAGAATTCCTCCTCGATCTATTCAAAAACCGCATCTCCCCCGGCGTCGATCCCTCGGCCAAAGTTAAAGCCGATTTCCTGGGTCTACTCCTCGAAGATGAAGTCACATCCCCATCGATCACCAAAAAAGAAGCCGTCGAAATCCTGGGCACCATGATCGGCGGCTATAACGTCCGCTATCTCATCGAAGCCCTCAAAAAACCCGACCTTTCCGGCCACGCCGTAAACGCCCTCTCCCGCACCACCCTCGTCTACGACGCCTTCGACGAAATACTCACCCTCTCCAAAACCAACCCTTCCGCCAAAGCCGTCATCGATTCCTGGGCCGCCGCCGACTGGTTCACCTCCAAACCCGGTATTCCCGAAGAGATCAAAGTCAAGATATTCAAAGTAGACGGCGAAACCAACACCGACGACCTATCTCCCGCGGGCGACGCCTGGAGCCGGCCCGACATCCCCTTACACGCCCTGTCCATGGGTAAGACCCGTTTCCCCGGCGGAATCGAAACCATCGCGGAATGGCGGGAACAAGGACACCGCGTGGCCTTTGCCGGTGATGTCGTGGGCACCGGTTCCTCCCGTAAATCCGCGGCCAACAGCGTGCTGTGGCATATCGGCGAAAACATTCCCGCTGTTCCGAACAAGCGCAGGGACGGTATCGTTATCGGCGGCGTCATCGCCCCCATCTTTTTCAACACTGTCCAGGACTCCGGCGGACTCCCCCTTATCGCCGACGTAACAAAACTCGATATGGGAGATGTCGTCACCATTAATACGAGAAAAGGCGAAATAACCGGTCCATCAGGGGATGTGCTCTGTACCTTTCGCATCACCCCCTCGACTTTGGCCGACGATTTCCGTGCCGGCGGCCGTATCCCGCTCATCATCGGCCGGTCCCTCACCTCAAAGGCGCGCCGGGCACTGGCCATGGACGAAACCACTATCTTTATTAAATCCGAAAATCCCATCCCCGCCGAAGACCAGGCCTATACCCAGGCCCAGAAGATCGTCGGTAAAGCCTGCGGTTTACCCGGCGTCCTTCCCGGAACCGCCTGTGAACCCCTCATGACTACCGTACTCTCCCAGGATACCACCGGTCCCATGACCGCCGATGAATTAAAAGAACTGGCCTGTTTGACCTTCCAATCCCCCCTCTTTTTGCAGTCCTTTTGCCATACCGCCGCATACCCGAAGCCCGCGGATGTAAAGATGCACAAAACCCTGCCCCAATTCATCACCGAGCGTAAAGGCGTGGCCTTGCGGCCCGGCGACGGCGTCTGCCACAGTTGGATCAACCGGCTGCTGGTGCCCGATACCGTGGGTACCGGAGGTGATTCGCATACCCGTTTCCCCATGGGAATTTCTTTTCCCGCCGGTTCGGGTCTCGTGGCCTTTGCCGGGGCACTGGGTTTTATGCCCCTGGACATGCCCGAATCCGTACTGGTTCGTTTCACCGGCAAACTCAACCCGGGCATCACACTGCGGGACGTGGTCAATGCCATCCCCTATACCGCCATTCAACAGGGTCTGTTGACGGTCCCCAAGAAAAACAAGAAGAACGTTTTCAACGGTCGTATCATCGAAATGGAAGGGCTGCCCGACATCACGGTGGAGGAAGCCTTCGAGTTGACCGACGCGGCGGCGGAGCGCAGCGCGGCGGCGGGTTGTATCAAACTGAACGAGGAAAAAACGGTTTCCTTCTTAAAATCCAATGTCGCCCTGCTAAAAAAGATGATCGAGGAGGGGTACCGGGACGCGGATACCCTTCAAAACAGGGTCGATGCCATCGAAGAGTGGCTCAAAGCGCCGAAACTGCTTTCGGCCGACGCGGGCGCGCAGTATGCCGCGGTCATCGAGGTCGACCTTTCGTCCATCACCGAGCCCATCCTGGCGTGTCCCAACGACCCGGATGACGTGAAGCGCCTTTCCGAGGTACAGGGGACCGCCATTCATGATGTATTCATCGGTTCCTGTATGACCCATATCGGTCATTTTCGCGCGGCGGCGAAAATCTGGGCAGACCGGGGAGTAAACCCCGATGTACGCATCTACATCTGCCCCCCGACGCGGATGGACCAGGCGAAGCTTAAGGATGAGGCGTTATTTTCCATATTCAACCAGGTCAATGCGCGGATAGAGGTCCCCGGTTGTTCGTTGTGTATGGGGAACCAACTGCGGGTACCGGAGGGTGTGGCGGCTTATTCCACGTCTACCCGGAATTTTGATAACCGCATGGGCACGGGTGCGCGGGTTTACCTGGGTTCGGCGGAATTGGGTGCCGTGGTGGCCTTGCTGGGTAAATTGCCCACGCCGGAAGAGTATTTCGCGGAGTACTCGGAAAAAGTAGGGCCTTTTAAATCCGAGGTCTATAAATTTCTCCAGTTCGATGAAATGTCAAACTTAGACGGCGTCTATAAATGGAGAGATTTATAACCCGGATTTTATTGGCCGCGAAGACACGCGAAGGAACGCTAAACGCTAAACTCGCAGTGCGGGGCTAGCAACTGCATTCCGTATCGCAGAGTGTGGCGGGGCAGGTGTTTTGACAGGAGATGCAGGTTTCCTCGCAAGAAATCAGCGTACATCCCCTGGGCGGTTGGCATGTGGGGTTGGTTAGCGCGCCGCCCTGAACAACGCCCATTTCCGGGGCATTGAGATGTGAGATGGTCTCTTTGCGAAAAACTAATTTTTTGTTTAATTTCCTGGGTTTCATACGTATTACCTCCTTTGATGATTTTAATTGAAACAGCCTTTTTAGAGATTATATTATACCATAAAATTACCCCCCTTCAAAGGAATAAACGGGATAGAAAAAAAATAGTTAATCGTCAGCCGGGACACCCGGTCCGTCAGCCGGGACACCCGGTCTGCCCCAGTTGCCGAGCAGGGTTTTGTATTTCAGACCCTTTTTCAACAGTGCCAGGTATTCCCCCCGGGGAATCGGCCGGGCGCCGAGAGTTTCCAGGTGTTTCGATGGCACCTGGCAGTCCAGCACTAAAAACTTCATCTTTTCCAGCCGCCGGGCCAGCGTGATAAACGCATACTTAGACGCATTGGTCTCCCTCGAAAACATCGATTCCCCGAAGAAACACCTTCCCAACGAAATCCCGTAGAGTCCGCCCACTAACCGGTCCTCCCTCCATAACTCGATGGAATGGGCATAACCCAGTTCATGAAGCTCCACATAGGCATCGCGTATCTCTTCCGTTATCCAGGTCCGTTTCTCTTTCAGACGTGGGGCGCGGCAGTTTTCGATCACCCCCCTGAAATCCCGGTCATAGGTCACATCGAAGGGCGGCGGATTTTTTTTCAACAGCCGCTTCATGCTCCTGGACACATGCACTTCCCCGGGAAACAGGACCATACGCGGCGATGGCGACCACCATAGAATGGGTTCACCCTCCGAATACCAGGGAAAGATTCCCCGGGCATAGGCATTGAGCAGTCGTTCCGGCGACAGGTCGCCTCCCACCGCCACGATACCTTCGCGGCTGGCCATATGTACCGGTGGGAACACCGGTTCTTCTCCTAATAAAAAAATCGGCATAGCCCTATTCTACCAGATTTTGGGAAAAAGGGGTAGAGGGGTAAATAAGGGTAAGGTTAAAAAAATTTGAAACTTTTTTATGAAAAACGGCATCTAAAAAGTATGGAGGTTGATAATTATGAAACAAATCAAAAACATAATGATAGGTTCCCTTTTATTCTTTTTTTTTAACAGCGCCGCTTCCGGGGAGACCATCGAGAAAATAACGGTGGAAGGAAACAAAAAAGTCTCCAGGGACACTGTTCTCTTTTATATGAAATCTTCCGAAAACGGACTCTTCTCGCCCGATCGATTGCGAGATGATTTCAACGTACTGTGGAAAACCGGGTTCTTCGAAAACATTACCATGGAAGCTGAAAACGGGGAAAAAGGAAAAATCGTTAAAGTCATCCTGCAAGAGAATCCCCTCATTAAATCCGTATCCTACAAAACAGGAAAAAAAATAAAAGAAGCAGACATTACCGAAAAATTACAGGAAAATAAGATTTCCTTATTGCCCTTTTCCTATTACATACCCTACAAAATGAAAAAAGTAAAAAAAATAATAGAGGAGATGCTGAAAGAAAAAGGGTACAATGAAGGAAAGGTAAACATCGTAACCCGTGAAGCCGGTGGCCAGGTGGCCGTAACCGTCGAAGTCCTACGCGGTCCCAAAACCCGGATCGGTTCCGTCGAATTTCCCGGGCTGGAAACCGTGGACATCTCCCCCCTCTACTTGCAGCGGGGGCTGCGGCACAACAAAAAACACAATATCCTGTCCTTCATCGGCGGCAAAGACGCTTATAAAAAAGAAAAATTACCCGAAGACCTCGAGGAAATCAAACTGCGGCTCCGGCAAAAGGGGTACCTCGAAGCCAAAGTCGGCGCCCCGAACATTTCCTATTTCCGTAAAGCCAACGCACTGGGTAAAAAGCAAAAGATGCTGAAGATATCCATCCCCGTCACCCCCGGTCCCCAATACAGGGTGGGCGACATCAAAATAGAAGGAAACAAAATTATTAAGACCGACTTCCTTAATCGCCTGGTCACCCTTGAAAAGGGAGAACTCTTCGATGCCAAAAAACGCGATAAGATCAAGGAAGCGATACAAAAAGTATACGGTACCCTGGGGCATATCTACTGCATGGTGACGCCGGTGGAAAATCTCGACCCCGTTAAACGGGTCGCGGATTTAACGTTAAACATCCAGGAAGGCGAAGCGGCCTACATCGGGAAATTGACGTTTAAGGGAAACACATTCACCAAAGACGAGGTCATCCGCCGGGAATGGCTCCTGGGCGAGGGAGAACGGCTGAACATGAGTCTACTGGAAAGCTGCATCACCCGGATGAAACAACTGGGCATCGTCACCATTGAAAAGATGCCCGAATTCAAACCGGACCCCAAAAACCCGGAAAAAGTCGATATCGATGTGGAAGTCAAGGAAATCAACCGGCAGTCCATTAATTTCAATGTCGGTTACAGTGGGTACGAGGGATTGTTCGTGGCGCTGGGGTATTCCACCCAGAACTTTATGGGACGGGGAGAGACCCTGGCATTGAACCTCCAGACCGGTACCCAGACGAAAAATTATTCCCTGTCCTTTACAAAGCCTTACCTGTTCAATTTACCCGCAAGTCTCGGTTTTAGTTTGCAGCAATCCGACATGGATATCCCGAGCCTGTACAGGAAGAAGAGCAAGGGATTCGGGTTCAGTACGTCCGCGCGGTTCCGGAAATTTTTCGGCGTATCGCTGGGATACAATTTCGAGGACGTGGAATCCTCCACCGATGACACCGCAAGCCAATTGAACGATTATTACCGGGCGTATTACAATTACACCGGCACCATCTCATCGCTTTCTCCCACCATCTACTATTCCACCGTGGACTCACCCCTTTTTCCCACCTCCGGCACCAAAGTACTTTTCAATTACCGGTATTCCGGCGGTCTCCTCGGCGGGGATGTGAATCTTCACAAGACCAAATTCCAGTTTGTTAAATTCATCCCCATATGGAAAAGGCACCGGCATGTGCTGGGTATACAATTCGTCCACCAGACCCTCACACCCTTCGGCGACAAACCGGTACCCAACTGGGAAAAATTCGCCCTGGGGGGCGAACAGTCCATCCGGGGATACGATTTCTTCAAACTCGGGCCGCGAAACGAAAGAGGTTATGTGATGGGCGGGAATAAAGCCTTTTACATGAACCTCCAGTACGAGGTCCCTATCAACCGACAATTCTCAACCATCGCTTTTTACGATGTCGGGAATGCTTACGATGTCGGTCAGCCCATCAGTTTAAAGAATCTTTACGCTTCCATGGGCGTGGAATTAAAAGTATTTATCCCCATGCTGAACGTGCCTTTCCGCCTGATCTTCGCCTACAACCCCCGGCTCCTGGAACCGGAAGACTCCCATTTCGTGTTCCGCTTCGCCGTGGGAACGAGCTTTAATTGAGCCTCCAAAAACCCACGTTCAATGTTTCTTTCCAGGCTCGATTCTAAAGACCGAAGAGAAAGATCAAAAGTTACCGGTTAAAGAAAATATTTTTTTTTGAAGAAAAAAGTTGATTTTTTCTTATTTTTATACTACTATGTTTTGGTGAGCCTGAAAAGGCATTTCGGATGGGCAATTCCTCACCAAAAAGTATCATCTGTTGCGAAAGGATTCAACTAAAATTTTAAGGGGTTTTACATTTCTAAATGCGTCTATAGGAGCATTCTGCCCATGTATGAATGCTTCTTTAAGAAATAGCAGGAGAAGTACAGGAAAAAAAGTAAAATAAATAAAAGAGGAGGAAAGAATGAAAAATATTTTCAAGAAAACATTTGTTAGTATGTTGGTTATCGGGAGCTTCACCGTTTTAGCTTTTACCACCGAACCGGGTGGCAAAGGACAGGTACAAAAAAACCTGCGAGAGTATTTCAGGGACCTGACCGACCAGGGGCTTTTCAGCGGTTCGGTACTTGTTGCCAGGGAAGGAAATATCCTATATAAAGAAGGTCTGGGGCTTGCCGACTACGATACGGGCCGGGTCAACACCCCAACCACCGTTTACGCGATCGCTTCCATAAGCAAGGCATTCACCGCCGTAAGCATTATGATACTGGAAGAAAGGGGATTGTTGAGTGTTAACGACAAACTCTCCGATTACATGCCCGATTACCCCCGGGGTGATGAGATTACCATTCACCAACTGTTGAACATGACCGCCGGGATTTACAATTATGCGGAGAACCCGGATATCCGTATCTCCGAATACCATAGTCATGAAGAGATGCTCCAATACTTTATGAATGAGCCCATGGAACATGAACCGGGCACGGATTGGGCCTACTGCAATTCCTGCTACTTTTTACTGGGAATGATCGTCGAGCAGGTTTCCGGCATGACTTACAGGGATTTCATCCGGGTAAATATTTTCGAACCTTTGAAGATGAAACACAGCGGTTATGATCCCGATGGGTTCGAGTTCGATAACAAAAAAGCCGTGGGGTACGATTGCATTCAAACCGTTCCGCCGCCGGTTTCCATAACCATTCATCCCACAGTGACCTTTTCCGCCGGGGGAATTTATTCCACCGTTACCGATATGTACAAATGGCACCGGTCGTTTCAGACCGAAGCGCTGCTTTCGCGAAACTCATTGGACCGCATTTTTACCCCGGGACCGGGTAACTACGGGTACGGATGGTATATCGAAAGTCATGAAATGGCCGGGCAGGAACGGGAAATGATATGGCACTGGGGCTCTTACCTGGGCTATCACGGGTTCATCGCCCATCTCCCGGCGGAAGATATCTTTATTTTCCTCCAGTACAATTTCACTGCTCCCAACCCGGGGAACCGGTACCAGGCACTCCCTTATGTAAAAGACGCGGTTGGAATTATTCTAAACCATTAGGGGACAGCGTCCATACCGGAATAGGACCACGTTGTTTACCGTGGGTTCTTCTTATAAAATTGCAAAAAGGGGGAGTATATTATATAATATGAACCGTAAAAGGAGAATGCATGAATACTGAGGCAGTAAAAGGTATTCCTTACGGGGTTGCCGATTACGGGCGGATTGCCGAACGGAACTATTACTACGTCGATAAAACCGGGTTCCTCGAAACAGTCGAAAAAGCCGGGGATTACCTTTTCTTCATCCGGCCCCGGCGCTTCGGGAAATCGCTGTTCCTCTCCATGATGGAAGGTTATTACGATGTTCTTTATAAAGAGCGATTCGAGGAATTGTTCAAAAGCACGACCATATACGACACCCCAACCAAAGAAAGGGGGACCTATCTTGTATTGGGATTCAATTTTTCAGTGGTCGAACCCACCGCCGATAAAGTAGAGGCATCCTTTTTAAACCATGTGAAAGGGGCGGCCCGTTTATTCCTTGAACGGTACGCCGATTATTTATCGCCGGGAAGGCAAAAAATCCGGCAGGATATCGAAGGGATGAATTCCGGGGCCGATATTTTGACCAATCTCATCGACCTGTGCAAGGCGTCGAACCGGCAGTTGTATATCCTTATCGACGAATACGATAATTTCGCCAACACCATTCTTTCAACCTCGGGGCGGCGTGAATACGAGCAGCTTACCCACGGAAACAGCTTCTTCAGGACATTCTTCAATGTGCTGAAGTCCGGGACATCGAAAATGGGTGCCCCAATCTCCCGTCTTTTTCTTACCGGTGTTTCTCCCGTTACCATGGACGACGTAACCAGCGGATTTAACATCGGGAAAAATGTAACCACCGATGACCGTTTCAACGAGATGCTGGGGTTTACGAGGGAGGAAGTCACCGGGATAATCGACTATTACAGGAACAACGGTCTGATCGCACACCCGACTTCCCGGCTCCTTGAAATAATGG
>Ga0210082_1000061_pt1 | contig 21884 bp, 22 predicted proteins | sample White_ThreeSqA_D_2_FD_185592 | JGI IMG/M metagenome (GOLD analysis project Ga0210082, IMG submission 185592) | Wetland microbial communities from the San Francisco Bay, California, USA, that impact long-term carbon sequestration -... | ecosystem: Environmental > Aquatic > Marine > Wetlands ... | reverse complement strand
CCTTTTATTTTATCCGTGTTTATCCGTGTAATCCGTGGCAAAATTTATTTTCATGGCAGACAAGCCTATTCCCTGCCATCCGTAGTACACTCCGGCACCAAAATTGAAAGTAACATCCTTAAATCATTTATTATAAAGCAAAAACGAAAATTTATTGCAAAAAACCTTGACTTTCAATTGTATTATTCCTATAATACAATATGGCTTTTGCCGTAATACAATTTGAGCAAAACGAAAGGAGAAAGAAGATGAAGAAAAAAATCATTTTAACGCCCTTAATATGTCTGAGTTTCCTGACGTATTGCAGCCGCGAAACGCAGCCTGAAGTGGAGGAAATCGTCCTGGAAGAAAAATCCGAACCGGCCAATGTGAAATTTGTATTTGAAAAAAAAGTCGAAGTTCCCGATATGGCATACCCGTCTTTGCACACAACCGGCAAAGAGCTATATGTACTCGGCTTCAGCACCGAGAAACATAAAAAAGTAATATTAAATATCTATAATGAGGCCCTGGAACTCTGTTCCCAAAAAGAATTTAATATAGGGAAAGGTCCCGGCGACCTCGGGACAGGCTGCTTTATTTTTAAATTCGATGACCGTATTTACTTCCCGGATAATACCCAGATGCGGGTAAACATCTTTGACAACGAGTTTAATTTTATTAAATTCGTTCCATTAACGAAACAAATCTTTCTTCCCGTTACCTTTATAAAGAATGGGAACTATTTTTTGGGGACCACCCCCGGAGTTACCAAAAAAGTAAAAAATATTTATCATTCATATATTGTTCAATTTCCCGGCCTATCGAAGAAACCGTTCCATACCCTTGGGCCGATGAACACATGGAGTTCCTCATCCTTAACGGCCCCAAGAAAATATGTGTATGGTTCAATCCCTGATTTTCATTATTTTTATAAAAATGAGAAAATTTACTTTATTAAAATGGATGATTATCAATTGAGCCTGTTTGATATGGAGGGACAACTTTTAAAAAAAGCACGGGTAAACGTGGAGAAGAAAAAAGTCCCGAAGGAGAAAAAAATACCCTGGTTAAACGAGATAAGGGGCCGCCTGCCGTTGGAGAAAGTCGATCTAACCGATCATATTCAACCGGCGGGCTGGATGATCCCACTGGACAAAGGATTTGCAGTGGTAAGAAAGAAAGGCTACGGTACCCGGTGTAAGGGAATGGTTGAGGCCGATTATTTCGATTATCAACTGAATCCGATGGGCAAACTTGAAGTCCCCTGTTTTTATAGAATATACCGATTGAGGCGAGGATACTTTGTATGGGTTTGTCAATACCAGGATGGTTATTTGTACCTGATCAACGAAGACGAAGGAAATGAGACATTTTACCTTGAAAAGTGGAAGGTGACGGAATGAGAAAAATAACAATTTTAATGATCCTGATATGGCTGATTTTATTGATTCATTGTAGCCACAAAGAGCAGTCGTATTTAGAAGAAACGATACTCAAGGAAAAAACATCGTTTATCGACTTGCAGTGGTGCAAGGAAAAGGGCATCGATGTCTCCGATTACTCGCAAGCGAACCTATATCTCGATGATGATTCCGTAAATTTGTACGGATATTCACTAAAACAGAACACGCAAAAAATCGTGAAGACATATGACAGGGACCTGAATTTGAAAAGTGAAAAAGAATTTAATATCGGTCAGGGACCCGGAGATCTGGGGCCCGGCGCTCACCTCTATCCTATCGCTAATCATATTTATGTTGCAGACAATACCCAGGGTAGAATCAACATATTCGATAAAAAAATGAATTTTATAAAATTTGTAAAAACCCCCTTCAGTTATAAGAATACGATTTTCACACCGGACGGTAAGTACTTTATCGCAACGCAATTCATGTTCGATGAAGCAAGAAGAATACTTAATCATATCAGCATTTTTTCATTCCCCGAACTTGAAAAAAATAGGATACACACCATGGGACCATGTAGAATGAGGGATGAGAAAGATATGGTGCTAAGGGGAGAGTGTCCCGAGTTTTATTATTTTTTAAAAAATGAAAAAATATATTTGATCAATATGAAAACCTATCAAATAATGACATTCGATCTGTCCGGGAAAATATTGAAAAGGGTAAGAGTACAGGTGGAAAAAATACCTGTACCGACGGAGAAAAGAAAAGTGTGGCTAAAAGGTCAAACGCATCCCAGACTCATCGATCGGTCGAAATTTGCCGATTTCGTTCAGCCGGCCTCGTGGATGATACCACTGGGAAAGGGATTCGTCGTAATAAGACGAACAGGTTACGGTACGTCATGCGAGGGATTGGTGGATGGCGATTATTTCAATTACGATCTTCAACTGCTTGGGAAAGTAAAATTCCCTTGTTTTCATTTTATATATACATTACTTGATGGTTATTTCCACAGGGTCTTTGCATACGACAATGGATATGTCTATCTCCTTACACAGGATTTACAAGAAACCGACGAAGACATCAATCTCGAAAAATGGAGGGTAATCGAATGAAAAAAATATCAATTTTAATGGTCCTGCTATGTCTGATTTTCTTGATTCAATGTAGCAACCAAAAGCTGCCTGAGGTGGAGGAAACGGTACTGGAGGAGCAAACAAAATTTATAGACCTACAAATGAGCAAAGAAAAAAGTATCGATGTTTCGGATGTAGATTATGCTTATCTGTACCTTGACAAAGGGACCGTTAATGTGTACGGGTTTTCTATAAAGCAAACAAAGGGTATCGTTTTAAAAAAATATGACAGGGACTTAAATTTAAATTTTGAGAAATTGTTTAATTCGGGACAGGGCCCCGGAGATTTAGGGTCCGCTCCCCATTTCTTCCCTTACGGCGAGCACATCTATGTGCCTGATCATACACAAAGGAGGGTGAACATTTTCGATAAAAAACTGAATTTCATAAAATTTGTAAAAACGCCGATTGCTTACCTCTCGCCCATCTTCACAAAAGACGGTAAACATTTTATTGGGACGGAATACCTGTTTGATGAAAAAAAAAGACAGCTCTTCCATATTGATATCATCTCCTTTCCCGAATTGAAAAAAAGAAGAATCCATTCCTTTGGACCTGCCAGTTTGTGGAACGAGAAAAGAATAATGATAAGGGGTAATTGCCCTGCATTCGACTATTTTTACAGGAATGAAAAAATTTATCTTATTAATATGAAGACCTATCAAATCATGATTTTCGACTTATCCGGACAGATGTTGAAACGAGTAAAAGTAGACGTGGCACCGATACCTGTCCCGAAAGAGAAGGAAGAAGCCTGGCTAAAAGATCAGCAGCACCCAAGTCTTTTAAAGACTTCCAAACTTGCGGATTATGTTCAACCGGCTGCATGGATGGTACCACTGGGAAAGGGATTCGTTGTAATTAGAAGAAATAGTTACAACTCATCTTGCATTGGATTGGTGGACGGGGATTATTTCAATTACGATCTTCAATTGCTGGGTAAAGTTAAATTTCCCTGTTTTTTTGGGATATATAAACTGAGAGAAGGTTTTATTATGATGGTTCATAAATATGACGGCGGGTATGTATATCTCCTCGATCAGGATTTGCACGAAACGGACGAAGAAATCAGGCTCGAAAAATGGAAGGTAGTGGAATGAAAAAAATATCAATTTTGCCGATTTTGCTCTGTATGCTTTTTTTGTCGCACTGCACAAAGCCGGGAGAGATGGTAGACGAAATCGTCCTGGAAGAAAAGTCCGAACCGGTCAATGTGAAATTTGTATTTGAAAAAAAGGTCGAAGTACCCGATATTATGTGGGCTTCTTTGTACAAAACGGACAATGAATTATATGTGCGCGGCTATAGTACAATAGAACACAAAAAGGTTATATTGAATATCTATGATGAAGACCTGGAAATCTCTTCCCAGAAAAAATTCAATATTGGGGATGGCCCTGGAGACCTGGGAACAGGCTGCCATTTTTTTAAATGCGGGGACCGTATATACGTCCCGGATAACACCCAAATGCGCGTTAACATCTTTGATAAAGACTTTAAGTTCGTCAAATTCGTCTTATTAACGAAGCCGATGTTTCTTCCCGTTACTTTCGTAGAAAACGGGGCATATTTCCTGGGCAATACTTCCGAGTGGACGGAAAAGAGTAAAACGCTTTATGGCTGCTATATCGTCCGATTTCCCGGTCTTACGAAGCAACGGTTTAAAACCATCGGGCCTTCCAATCCATGGAATTCTCCCACGCCTCCCAGGAAATATGTTATAGGCTCAACCCCGTTTTTTTACTATTTCTATAAAAACGAGAAGATCTATTTCATTAAGATGGATGATTATCAATTGAGCCAGTTTGACCTGGAGGGGCAATTGTTAAAAAATGTACGGGTAAACGTGGAGAAGAAAAAAGTCCCGAAGGAGAAAAAAATACCCTGGTTAAAAGAGCAAAGGGGCGGCAGATCGTTGGAAAAATTCGATCTTGCCGATCATATTCAACCGGCGGGCTGGATGGTTCCCCTGGGCAAGGGATTCGCAGTGGTAAGAAGGAACGGCTACGGTACCGGGTGTAATGGTCTGGTTGAAGCCGATTATTTCGATTACCAGCTCAACCTAAAGGGTAAAATTGAAATCCCCTGTTTTTTCCGCATTTACATATTGAGGGGAGTGGGATACTTTATATGGACCTGGCAATACCAGGATGGTTATTTGTACCTGATCAACGAAGACGAAGGAAATGAGACATTTTACCTTGAAAAATGGAAGGTAGTGGAATGAAATGTTCACCTGGTATTTAATACATCCTCAGCATGGACAATGAAATTAAGAATGTAGGGAACAGGCTTGCCTGTTCCTTTATTTCATGTTCCTCTATTTTATGACAGGCCGGTTCTTCGGCGTAAGAAACCAAAAAAAACGTAAATAGTAACAGAATCAATATCAATAAAATCCTTTTCATTTTCCTTCCTCACTTTTGGAAATAATATACGGTACGGCGTCGCGCGATGCACATCGCACATCGCACACCGCGCGACGCCGTGCCCTTTATCCCATCTCTCCTCCCCCCTTTCTTAACCCCGGGGCCTTACTCCTGCCTGCTCTCACTTACCCCTCTTTATTGTCAGCCGGGACACCCGGCCCCCTTATTGTTCCAAATCCTTAAACGTCAATTCCTTTAACTCCGGGAAGGCATACACCGATAGCTTTTCGCCTTCTTTGACAATAATACCGCTCCTGTAAATACTGAAACGATGCATCCATTTCATACCGTCATAACCGGTAAAATCACGCAGCAGCTTTAATTGCCCGTCCGGTTGTACACGGTAAAACTTCCCGGGCTTTCCATAGCCGCTGAAAAGATAGCACTCCTCCGGGGAAAACCATTGAAACCTGCCTTCGGCTTCCAACACCTTCGTTACCTCGAGGTTTTCAAGGTCCACCCTCATCAGGGTATTGCGCTCTTTTCCAAACACGGTACCGTAAAGCTCTTTACGATGTATATTGTTCAAATCCGGGCTGCCGAACCAGTGATGATGAAAAAACACATCCTTACCTGCAGGGAGCGTTTTGATCTCTTCAGGGCCTTCCGCGGTCAACCTGGAAAAGACCATCCCCTCCTCTCCGAGGGTGATCAGCATGCCGTTTGCATAAGCGGGTTTTTTCATAGTAGTACCCAGTTTCTCGATGTTTCCATCTTCCCAGACCCTGAAGAGCGGGTACACGCGGGATCGCTCCGAAGCCAACAACCAGAAGCGTTTCCCATCGATCTCATCCATCCCGAACAGCCACAACCTGTTCTTTTTAACCGGGATTTTCCCGCCCAGCGTTATCGTATTAACACCTTTTGTATCCATATTGATCAGCGCCAGGTCCATTTCATCACGATACCGGTCAACTTCGAGGATAGCCAGCGTCCTGCCGGAGAACCAATACCCCCTGCTGTAAAAAGAGAAGCGGCGTTTATACTCATACACGGTTTCCACTTCGTTGGTTTCCAGGTTCATACGGACGATGCTATTGTTTCGCCCCGCATCAGACCTGGTATAGATATACCCATCCGATTCGATCAACTCCGGGAAGTACATCATAAAGGGAGTATCCAGGGAAACGGTTTCCCCACCGTCTTTATCGTAAACCCGGGCGGAAACCCAATCCGATTCGATCAACTTGTGGTTCGTTGTCAGGTAATACATTTTAAAATCCGTCTCGCCGACGCCGTAGGCATAAATAAACGAAACCAACAACCCGGCGATGATCACGGGGATAAAAACCTTGAGGAACCCCCGGTTGAACCGCTTGCCGGGATGAACATCGAACTTCTTAAAGGACAGTACAAAGGCGACCATAAAGGGCAGCACCAAACTCACAATACCCAGCACCGCAAGATGGAGGGATTCCAAAGAATGGTACCTGCTGAACCAGCTCCAAAGCGCCGACCGGAAAACGCTGGTAATAAGCAAGGTATGGACAATAAAAATGAACATGGCCCCGATGATCAACAGTACGATATTCTCATGGGAAGCGGAAAGGGAAACGGAGAGAAAAAACAACACAAAAACCGAGTAGAACAGGAAGAAGGGGGGCAGCGCAAGTACGGAATCCGCGCCCTTTCCCCCGGTCACTACATACAGTACCACCGGGTACAATATGGAAAACACCGCCAACGCCGTAAAACGGGGCAATATTTTCACCCACAACAACCGGGTCCGGGAAAGCGGGAGTGTCAACAAATACTCGATGCCCCCCTGTTTTCGCTCCATGGCGAAAAGCGTCACGCCGGTTACCATTGCGAAAATAACGATCGCAACACCATACACACCGGCAAAAAATTCCCCGAAGGTCACCGACCATCCGAAGACCAACGACATGAGGGACAATAAAACCGGCGCACCCACAATAACGCAAGCAAACAAAAATGATTGCCTTAGTATCTCGTTAAATTCTTTTTTTAGCATAATATCCTCCGATAAATGATTTTACAACTTGAGTCAGGTCCACATCCTGGAATTCATAACCCGTACCCGCCGCCAACTCATCCGTATAGGGATAAACGTAGTACTCGTTATAAATTGGGGTCTCGTTCTTGAAAACAACCGGGATGTCCCCTTTTATTTCTTTATCCGTTACGATCTTTTTCATTTTCCCGGTCAGGTCCTCGCTCTGCTCATCGAAAATAAACCCGCCGTTTTCCATGATGAGTACACGCTCGGGGAGCCGTCCCATATCGGTAAAAGTATGGTTGACCATTATCACCGATGTGTTCAAATCGTCGATCAAGCCGATCAGGGCATCCAGGAAAAGTTCCCTTAAATAAGGGTCGATGGTATGAATGATCTCGTCCACCAGGAGAATCTCCGGTTTCTGGGACAACAAGAGCGACAGGTGGTAAACCGCCCGCTCACCCATGGACAGGTCCCTGATCTTCATACCCATATCCAGTTTCAGCCGGTCCAGCAGCGAACGGTCGAAATCCGCCGGTTTTACCTTGAACATACCGGAATGAAATTCGATTCCCCGCGCCAGGGTGAAGTCTTCGAAAAGACTCATCCGGTCGGAGATAAAACCGATCTTTTCCTTTGACACGGATTCATCGATACGGATGTCGCCGGAATCGGGAAAAAGGACGCCGGCCAGGCATTTCAAAAGGCTGCTCTTGCCGCCCCCATTATTGCCCGCGATAAGCACGGTCTTTCCCTGTTCGAACCGGACACTCACATTGTCCAGTACCTTTCGCTTGCCGTAATCCAGGCACAGCTCGTTTACTTGTATGATCTCTTTATTCATGGCTCAATAACCTCCTCATTAATGCTTCGATATCGTCTTTGGTAAACCCCAGCGAAAATGCTTTTTGAAGAAAACCTTTAAATTCATCTTCGATGATCGACAATTTCAACGTATCCAACTTTGTCTTTTGAGCCTTTACCCGGTACCCGCTTCCGCGCTGTCCCTGGATATATCCTTCCTCCTCAAGACTGTAATACACTTTTGCCACAGTATTGGGATTCAGTTTCAGGATTTTTGCCAGTGACCGGATCGAGGGAAGCAGGTCGCCATCTTTTAGCCGAAGCGACAATATATCAAGTATTATCGCTTGTTTCACCTGCTGATACACAGGGACGGCCGACGTATTGTCAATATTAAATTTAAGCACTGAAACCTCCTTTAATTTAATTGTATTATCAGTATAATACAATTATGCGGATTTGTCAACAAAAAAAATAAAAAAGCCGGGTGTCCCGGCAGACATTAAAGGGAATTTTGTAAGACACTCTTTCCAAAACTCTTCCCGGTAACGGGGATTCGTGTTATAATTCTATATGACACCAACACTTATTTTAGCCGGTATCCTGGGGCCCGCGCTTTTCTGGATCCTATACTTCTACTACAAAGACCGCTTTAAACCGGAACCGGTCCTCCATATCGGGGTCACTTATCTCCTGGGTTTCATCGCCGCCTATGCCTGTTTTAAAAGTTACGGACTCCTGCCGCTGGTGGGCCTGCCGGAAGACGCCAGTATTATCATGGACAACAACCGCCCACAGTTTCTCCTGTACTGCCTGGCGGTGGTGGGACCGCTGGAGGAATTGTTCAAGTTCCTGCCGTTTCTTTACATTATATACATGTTCAAATCCTTCGACGAAACGATAGACGGGATTGTTTACGCCTCGGTGATCGCGGTGGGGTTTGCCAGCTTCGAGAACCTTCACTACCTGGCACACCTGGATGGATTCGATCTTTTCGGCCGCGCCGTCGCCTCGCCCTTCACCCAGGGTATATTCTCTTCCATCTGGGGTCATATGGCGGGCACGGCGAAACTGGCCGGCCGCTCCGTGTTCAAGGCGTCGGTGATCGGCCTGGCTTTGGCCGCCTTTTTTCACGGCATCTTCGATTTCCTGAACACCTCCCCTACTCTCCGGCTCCTCTCCGCCGCGGCCATCCTGGCCATATGGATATGGCGCCTCCGAAAATTCGAGAAAATCGCCAAAGAGAATCTTGCAAAAAAAGATCTTTAGCCACGGATGTACACGGATGTACACGGATTCCACGGTGCGGAACCTTTTATTTTATCCGTGTCTATCCGTGTAAATCCGTGGCAGAGTGTCTTTTTATGGGAGCTTGAATTATTGAGCGTTTTATGGTAAATATAAGATATGGAAAACTTATTACTGGCAACACAAACCTCAGCCGGAATGCACGCCGATGTGAATTCAGCCGGCGGTATCCTCGCGCTGCTCTCCGAAGCAACCCCGGTGAGCAAATTCGCAATGCTCTTGCTGTTGGTATTCTCCATCGTGTCCTGGGCCATCATCATCTTCAAACTGACCGAATACTCGAAAGCAAGAAAAAACTCGGAACAATTCGTGAGCCATTTCCGGCGCACCAAGAATTTCTCCGAGATAAACAAATTTGCCTCTTCTTTGCAGAACAGTCCCATAGCCATGATCTTTAAATACGGCTATAAAGAACTGTCGCTGCAAATGGGGCCCAACAACTCCACCGAAGATATTAACCTGGAGTGTGTGAACCGGTCGCTGGTACGGGCCTCCAACGCGGAGATCACCCGGCTGGAACGGTTGAACGGGTTCCTTGCCACCACCGCATCGGTCAGCCCCTTCGTGGGACTCTTCGGAACGGTCTGGGGAATCTTCACCGCCTTCCAGCAGATCGGCGAACAAATGAACGCCAACCTGGCCACCGTGGCCCCGGGTATTGCCGAAGCCCTTATCGCAACGGCCCTGGGACTCTTTGCCGCCATACCCGCGGTCATTTTCTACAATTTATTACTCAATAAATTGAAAGTCCTGATCGCTTCCATGGAAGATTTCATCATGGAATTTCTCAACGTCAGCGAGAAACTAAAGTAAAATGCAAGTACAGGGATCACATTCAAACGGAAGCAGACTCAAATCCAACCTCTCCGAAATCAACGTCACCCCACTGGTAGACGTCATGCTGGTACTGCTGATCATCTTCATGATCACCGCCCCCATGATGCAGTCCGGGATCACCGTGAACCTCCCGGCGGCCGAGACCCGTTCCGACCCCAGTTCCGGGGGACTCATACTCACCATCACAAAGGAACGTTATATATATATGGACGATAAGATCGTCAACCTGTACCTGCTGGAGTCCCGGGTCAAAAATTATTTCTTCAATAAAAAGAAGAAAGTGGTGTTTATAAAAGCGGATACCGATGTTTCCTACGGATATGTGATCAGCGTCATGGATGTGCTCAAGAAATCGGGAATCGAGACCGTGGGAATGATCGTGGAACAAAAAGAGAGCAAATGAAATTCAAATTTCGTTTTGCCGTCATCATCTCCGTCATTCTTCACCTCTCCCTTTTTGCCCTGGCCATCTATATCCCCCGGATACAAAGCAGCAGCGGCACCATTTACTACGTGGACCTGATGTCCATGCCCGGCGGCGGGGGCGGCGGGGGAAACAAAAGCGAAACAAAGGCCCAATTGACCGTCAGGTCCCGGACGGTCAAAAAAGAACCCCCCAAATCCAAACTCCGCTACCCGGACCGGGAAAAGAAAAAAGAAAGCCCGAAAAAAAAAGAAAAAGAAAAAGCAGTAACAGTCGTTAAACGACAAAAAATCAATGATAAATTCAAAACGGACGATTCCAACCCTATCACCACACAACGCAAGAGTATGTCCGACGGGTTGAGAACCGGTATTTCCGCCGGTTCCGGCGGCGGCAGCGGCGGGGGCACAGGCTCGGGCAGCGGCTCGGGGTTCGGCGACGGCACGGGCACCGGCGACTTCCCCTATGCCTACTACATCCAGACCCTGCGGAACAAGATTTCCGCATCCTGGTACAGTTCCCTGGTGTCGCCCGGTCTTCGGGGAAAATACACCGCGTCGGTCTATTTCAAGATTCTCCGGAACGGGAACGTATCGGACCTGGGACTGGAGCAAAGAAGCGGGAACAATTCGCTGGACCTCTCGGCCCTCCGGGCTATCAGGGCGGCGTCACCGTTCCCCCCCCTTCCCCCGGATTTTGCCGGGGGATACCTGGGTGTCCATTTTGAATTTGAATGGGAAAAATAATGAAAAAAAAAAGTTTACCTTTATTCATATTGTTCATCGTTATCGCAGTCGGCTTCGATGTTCAATCGTTTTCACAGCAGGAAGTGCGGATCCGGATCAGGGAAGGCATGCCCATGGTACCCGTGGCCATGCCCGAGTTCCTTTTTAGCCCTAATTCCGTCACCGACGAGACAATAAAAAATGAGATGTACACGGTGCTCTGGAATGACCTCTCCTATTCCCGTATCTTCAAACTGGTACCCAGGGAGCACTACAGCTATATCAGGAAAATCGATCCCTCCCACGTTGTCTACAAAGACTGGGCGTCTATCCAGGCCAATATATTGATAACCGGTCAATTGGAAGTAACACCGGAGCAGCGTATCATATTTTCCATGAAAGTCTATGACGTTCAGAGCGAGAAGTTCATCTTCGGACGGAATTTCGGGGGCAAAAAAGAACTGTTAAGACTCATCGCCCACAGGGCGTCGGATGCCATGATGGGCTATTTCGGCGAAAATCCCCTCTTCACTTCAAAGGTGGTCTTCGTCTCCGAAAGAGACGGTAACAGCGAAATCTACATGATGGACTTCGACGGCGAACGGGAGAGACGAATCACCTACAATGAAGACCTGGACATGCTCCCGTCCTGGAGTTTCGACAGGGAAAAAATACTCTACACCTCCTACCGGAAAGGCAATCCCGATCTGTACATGTTCTATCTTTACACGGGGAAGACCGAGTTGGTTTCCACCGGCCAGGCCAATTATTCCGCCGACTGGTCCAGGGAGGGGGACCGTATTATTTATACCTCCACCCGCTCCGGCAACGCGGAGATATATATCAAAGATATGAAAACCCGTAAAGAGAAACGTCTTACCTTTAACAATGCCATCGACACCTCACCCAGTTGGAGTCCCAACGGCAGGGAAGTGGCATTTATTTCCAACCGGGGGGGTACGGCGCAGGTGTACCTCATGGATGCCGAAGGGTCGAATATCCGGCGGATTACCTCCGAAGGCACGCGGCACGATTCCCCGGAATGGTCGCCCGACGGCACCCGCGTGGCGTATACCCTGATGCTGGGCGGCGGTATCGATATCTATATCTACAATTTAAAAAACAATACCATCTCCAAACTGACCGAAAATGCCTGGAGGAACGAGAACCCCACCTGGTCCCCGGACGGCCGGCACATCATATTTGCATCCAACCGCTCCGGTACCTACCAGTTGTACACCATCGACTACGACGGCGCCAATCTCCGCCAATTGACCTCCAGTGGCGAAAATAAAATGCCGGCATGGCAAAAATAAGGGAAAATACACTTATATTGTATTTTCCTGCATTTTGCTCTTGAAATTTTGATTCATCTGGTATAAGATATACTATTCAGAGGAAAATGAATGACAGTGACAATAAAGCGAGAATGCGCAGAATGCGCAGAGTGTGGAGGCCGGGTTGACAAAAATATCTTTGTATAATATAAATATAATTTAAAATAAAAAGGAGATAAAAATGAAGAGAATTTTGGTTGTTGTTTTGATCGTTGTTTTAACCGTCGTTTTTTTCGATTCCTGTCAGAAAAAAGTGACCACCGAACCGGTAAAGGAAATGCCCAAAGTCGAATCCGTCGATGAACAGACCCCACAGGTTGAAAGACCCCAATTGACCGAGGAAGAAATATTTCAACGCAAGACTCTCGAAGAAGTGAACCGCCAGGGCTATTTGAAGAAAATCAATTTCGATTTCGACAAGTATACAATCCGTGACGATATGAAACCGATTTTGGAAGCCAACGCCAACTGGCTGATGGGACACGACACGGTTGAAATCCGGATTGAAGGCCACTGCGATGAAAGAGGGACCGTCGAGTATAATATGGCCCTGGGCGAAAAAAGAGCATATGCCGCCAAAAAATACCTCACCTCCCTGGGAGTCGGGGAAGATAAAATCATGATCGTATCCTACGGCAAAAGCAAACCCCTGGTAAAGGGTGTCGATGAAGAGACTCATTTCCAGAATAGAAGGGACGAATTCATCATAACCAGGAAATAGCTAAAAAAGGAATAGCTGAAAATAAGACGACTATTATGAAAAGAAATCTCATTTTTTTCCTGGTGTTAGTGTTATTATGGGTACTCCCGCGGCCCCTTCATTCAAAGAAAGACACCAAAATAATACTGGAAGAAGTTGAAAAACTGGCAAGCGCCGTACAGGCCCTGGACCGGACTCTCAATCTCATGTCCGCGGAAACCGCCGCCATGTCCGAAAAAATCAAACTCATCGAGGATAAAGTCAACGCCATTACCAGGAGCCAGGCCGATAACAACCAGGATAGAGAAAGTTTGGAGTTGAGCCTTCAATTCATAAAGGAAGAACTGAACGAATTGAAGAATAGTATAAGTAGAGTGAATGACAGGCTCTTATCCATGCCCGTCGGAACAGTTCCGACGGGTACGGACAATACGGGAGAACCCACCGGCGACGGTACGGCCCAATCTCCCGAAAGTATTTACTATACTGCTTATTCCGATTACATAAAGAAAAATTACGACCTGGCCGTCGAAGGGTTCGAGCAATTTATCAGCCTTTATCCCAATAACGGTTTAGCGGACAATTCACTTTATTGGATCGGGGAATGCTATTACTCGCAGAAAAAATACCAGGAAGCAGTCAATACCTTTAACCGGTTAAGGACCCAATATTCGGATGGAGACAAGGTCCCGGATGCCATATTGAAAGAAGGATTCGCACTCATCGAAATGGGGGATCAAACCGGGGGCATCAATGCACTAAAGGAATTGATATCAAAATTTCCCTTATCGGAAGAAGCCTCCCTGGCTCAGCAAAAAATAAAAGAGGTGACGGATTAAAAAATGGCAAATAAACGAAGTCTAAATCGAGTAATCCTGGTAGGAAATGTCGGGCGGGATCCGGAAATCACTCACATCCCCAGTCTTGCAAAAGATGTTGCCAAATTCAGTATGGCCACCACCGAAGTTTTTATGGACAAGAAGACCAACCAGTTCCAGGATCATACCGAATGGCACAATATCGTGGCATGGGGCTGGACGGCGAAAAAAATCGAGCGGGATATCCATAAAGGTTCGCTGGTGCTGGTGGAAGGCAAAATAAAGACCCGGAAGTGGAAAGACAAAAACGACCAGGACCGGTGGACCACGGAAATTTCCGCCGATACCGTCGTTAACCTGGAACGGGGCGGCAGGGAAGGGGGTTATCCCTCGGACAGCGGTTCACCGCAAAACGGTTACGGCGGCCCACGCCAGGGAGGCGGTCCGGGTGGCCCCGGCCCTAACGACTATCCATACGAGGAACCCCAGGCACCACCGGAAATGCAGATCGACGACTTGCCTTACGATGAAGAGAGCGATCCGTTCTAAGGTAAAAGGTGATGAGGTGATGAGGTGATGAGGTGATGAGTGTAAAAGGGGATATCGATGGCATTTGTAAATTATAACAACAAGGAAATAACCGTAAAGATCGTTTACTATGGCCCCGCGCTAAGTGGAAAAACCACGTGCCTCCAGTATACTTACGCCAGCAAGGAATACAAGAAAAAAGGAAAACTCATTACCCTGGATACCGACGGCGACCGGACCCTCTTTTTCGATTTTCTTCCCATCGAGATCGGGAAACTGGGGGACTATTCCATTAAAATGCAATTGTACACGGTCCCCGGGCAGGTGGCATACGATACCACCCGGAAACTGGTGCTCCAGGGTTCGGACGGCGTGGTATTCGTGGCGGACTCCCAGGTGGTGATGCGGGAGCAGAATTCATCCAGTTTCCAGAACTTAAAAGAAAATTTAAAAGCAAATAAAATCTCCTTCGAGGAAATCCCGTTGATCTTCCAGTACAACAAACGGGACCTGAAAGAGATATTACCCATCGAAGTCCTCAATAAAGACTTAAACCCCGATAATAAACCCTTTTTCCCCACCATCGGTACCACCGGTGAAAACATATTGGAAGCGCTTCACACCATCATGAAGATGGTGATCATTTACTTGAAAAACAAACTCTCTATTTTCCAGAAAGACAAAACCGTGATGTTTTCCCGTGAAGAAGCCACCGATACCATCGTCGCTCCCAGGAGTGTCAAAGGTGTCAAGCCGGGAAAGGATGCCGACGATAAGTCCAATGAAGATACGGAAAAAGAAGAACTCTTCGAGCTATCGGCTCCCCTGGACGATGAATCGTTGAAAACCAACGATTACCAACCCTCCCCTCCCCATGAGGCGGAATCGGAAGAAGAGATATTTAACCTGGGCGGCGACGATATACTGGGTGGAGACGACGATCTACTGGATGTTCCCGAAGCAAACTTAAAAGATGAACTGGGGGAAATAAAAGCGGAACGGGTAGATAGAGACCGAGCTGAACCGATGCCCGTTGTCGAAACCGAACCCATCCACATGACATCGGACCTGGATATGGAAGTGGAAGTGAAGCATAACGTGGAAACAATGTCCGGGAAAAACATCTCCATCCCGTTGGACATCAAAATACCGGAAGGTGAAGATGAGATTAAGATAGACATTAATCTCCGTATCGTGGTAAAAAAGTAAAAACGAGATAAATTAAAAAATGAAAAAAATTGTATTTTCAGGGAGTATATTTCTACTTATTATTTCTTTCCTGGGCCATGTGGATCACCTGTGTTATGCCCGGGGAGTGGACGAATTGACCCGTAAAGTCTCGGACGGTATTCTTGGTTACTTTGCCGACAAAACGAATACCAGGACGGCCATTGTCAAATTTGAGAATTTTTCGGACCTGTCCGACCAGGCCGCCCAAAAGTTCTACCAGGTACTGGTCTCCAGCCTGGAGTCTTCCCCCCCTTCCCAACTGGTCCATATCGACCTGATGGTAAATTTTCAAAAAAAGCGGGGAGAATTCAACTTGAACCGTATCGACAGGCTGAATTACCTCATCTATATCAAACTGATAAAACACAGGGACAAATTGGGCGCGGGGGTGGCGATTTTTTCCAGGACCCTGGACAAACTGGTCTATATTCAATACTTCGAAGAAAATGTCTCCGCCGGGGACCGGGAGGTGTATGACGTCAGGGATTACGGTTTTAAAGGCACGGGATTTTCCAGCCTGATGGAGATCGACGCCGATAAAAACCTGCTGGATTTTAAAACCGTCATCAATCCCGACAACGCAGGCAATACGGGCAAAGCCGAGACTTACCGCTATTTTTTTTATTACCCGGATAAGATCGATATTTTTGTTATGGAGGACAACTCCTTCAAGAAATTTTTCACATATCAGTTGGATTGGGGGAGACCCTATTTCCCGGTATTGAATAAAGAGGGGAGACTCTGTCTTTTTTACCATGATAACGGTCTGTATATTTCCGTGGGCAGTAATTTTTCCCCCCTTGCCAGGATCTTTCGTCTGAAGGATAACCTGTGGAAGGAAATCGCGGCGGTTGATTTTACCCCGATAAAATTGGTGCGGATCAATCAAAACGATTACCTTGCCGGCGCACGCTATGACGAGGGTAAAAACTTTTTTAGAGAGACATTGGTATTGATGCCTTTTGTATCCGGGGAATTGGACAATACCAACCGCCTGGAAAAAAGGGTTCCTTCCTTTTACTCCATTGATTTTTCCACGGCCCGGGGTGAAGAAAACGGCGAGGCGCCGCTGGAGAGCATCCACCTCATCGACAGGGATTATAATTACCGGTTCCTGGCCGGGGACTTAGAAGAGCGGGCGGTGGAACCCGTGAAACGCGGTTCGTCCCTGGCCGCATTTGACGGTTCATGGCTGGCGGTCAGCGATTATTCCACCGACGTGGATAAGGATAAACTGTATTTTTATAAAATTGAAGAAGGAAGCAAGCGGCTGGTCTATGAGAATCCCATCCGGGGGCAGGCCGTTTTTATATCGCCCGGTGCCTGGAAAGACCGCCGGGGATTCTGGGTTTATGTGAAACGGAATGAGGGAAATCGCGAAGAGTACGCGGAATATCGTTTGCAGTTCTGGAGTAAGAAGAATGATGAGTAAAAGAGCAAAGATCATTGTTATTTTCGTTGCCCTGGCCGGCCTGATATTTGCAATTAAACCCTATTACGGCGGCGAGGTCACCATTCACTTGAATGAACCCGCCAACTTTAATTATACCCCTTCGGACTATTCAAACCTGGTGTTTTATTCGCTCCTTTATGAAAATTTCTTTTATCTCAAGGCCAACGGTGACATTGTTTCCAATATTTTCGATAATTACACCTATGATAAAGACCAACGGGTACTGGTACTGGAATTAAAGGAAGACCTCAGTTTTTCCAACGGCTCTCCCATCGATACCGGCAGCGTGGTTCTCTCTCTAAAACTTTTCCTGAATTTGAAGGTCGAGACCTCGTTCAAACTCCGCCGCATCATCAAGCGTACGCAAACGGAAAAAAATAAAGTTATTATCCACCTGATGTATGACAGTACCGATATCGTCAGCCTGTTAACGGCACCGGAACTGGTGATCCTGTCCGGTTCCGACGGCATTTTTTCCGGGATGTTCCAGCCCGTGGAATGGGAACGGAACAGGTACATCCGGTTGGCGCCCAATAAATACTATCCCGGCGGCAGGACCTACCTGGACGGCGTGAAAGTGATTTTTTACGATTTCTATTATCCCGACATGTTCCTGTCGAAACCCGGGTTGAACGACAGCGAATTCCTGGAGTTTAACGCGGGGATTTATCAAAATATATATCTCGGTTTTCCCCAGGGAAAGGTGAGTACCAACAAGCGGCTTGCCGTGTATTCGCTGCTTCGTGATTTTGCCGAATCCGTGGATATGACACCGCTGAATGTCCTTACTTCGGATGAGGAATCACCGGTAACGCTTAATATTAAAAGCCTGTCTTACCAGAGGGTTCGTGCCATTTTGAGACGTTCGAGGATCCAACTTTATATCGTCGCTTCTTTAAAAGAGATCGAGGAGAAGCTGGAGGTGTTTTTAGAAAAGCGGGGAATCCCACTGGAAACGATCTACATGAACGATAATGTACTGCGGGATTTCATGAATAACGCACCGATACAATACCTTCTTATGGTGAAAGTGTTCAATAAGCGAATACCCCTGGAAGAGAAAATCAAGCGAATCGTTAAGGAAATGAGTTTCAACCGGCTCGATGAAGACTACTTGAAAATGCTGAACGAATTGGAGGAAGTAAAATTTCTGAATAATGATGAGCTTTTGTATGACCATGTGTCCAGGCTCATTGAAAAAATCGTGAACGATGGATTTTTATTGCCGTTGTTCCAGAAGAAGTATTCCTTTTACACCGGGAAATGGATAAAAGGAATCGAACTGGACTATTACGGCCGCCCGTTATTCCAGGGAATGCGCCTGGATCCGATGTCGCGGCCGCGGCCGAAGGCGGGAGAGAATGCAGCGGAAACCGCAGCGGCGAAATAGAAAGAGCAATAAGAGGAGCAATAACATGACCAAGAAAACATTACCGTTTATCCTGGTTCTTTTTTTCTGCGGGGGGTCCGTCTTTGGATTTGAAATCGGGGTAACCGCGGGAACCATGAATAAATCCGTGGATTCCGGGTTCCATTACGGAATTGCAGGGGGGACCGGGATGCTTGTCCCAATGTTGAAGTTCGAGATCGAATACTATAAAATAAAGGATTCGGGGCTCACGGAGAAATCCAATACCCTCAGCCTGGGTATCAAATTCCGCCCCAAATTCGGTAAGTTCGCCCCCTATGCTATCGTGGGCGTAGGTGAAGAATTCGATTCCTTCGGGTTCCGTTTCAGCGAATATAACAAATTCTCTTTTTTCGGCGGTGGTTTGCACTTCTTCTTAAAGGGCATGATCTCTCTTCGAGGGGATATCCGGTTCCTGAATTATTCCGATTCCACCCGTACCCGTTTTTCCGCCGGGATTTTTATTCATATATAAGCGATTATGGCACTTCTTACGGGCACTTCTTACGTCTTCTTCGTGTTTATTTTGAAGGGGACATAGAGGGGGCACCATTTGAATATGCCGGTCAACAAGGGTATCCACCCGATGTTTGCCCAGACACAATAATAGCCGGTAATACCATAGTACACATAATGGGCAATGAGAATAGCCAGGCCCAAAATGATACGAATCATCCGATCCGTCTTTCCAACATTACATTTCATTTTCTTCTCCTTTAATATTATTAATTTTTACCCAATGGAAGCGAATTTCAATATTAGAAATCCCGGCGCCGTCACTTAAAGTGTTTGACCGGTTGTCCGGGGGTTTCCACTTTCTTGAACCGTTTCCGCCACTGCCAGTCTTCATAGTATTCCCAACTTGGCTGCGCATTCGATGCCGTCAATTCGCTGGTCTTTTCATGAAGAATAACTTTGAGGGTATCGCCGGGGGACAGTAAACCGATATACTTACCGTCCTTTTCGATCAGTAAATGGCGAAGCCGCAGCCCCAGGAATTTGTCCATAAGCATATAAACCGAATCCTTGGCCGATGCAAAACGGAGATTGGTGATCATGTAATCCCCGATACGGGCGGTTTTGGGATCAAACCCTTCGGTAAGGACATTCCTCATGAGGTCCCGCTCCGTCCAGATACCCACTACCCTGTCGCCGCGCTCCACCAGTATGGCCCCGATATTGTTCGCGGTCATCACTTTCAACGCCTCGAAAACGGTAACGTCCTCGGTGACACAGATGATCTCATCTCCTTTGTCCAGCAATATATCTTCCGCAGTCTTCATAATGGCCTCCAATTATACATTTTTTTATTTCCGCAATCGCCCGAAAGCAAAAAGCGTCTCTATAAGGTAGTACAAAAAAGAATTTTTGTCAAATAAAATCAATATTTAACAATATTTTCATTATTTAGCGGAAAAGGATATCTGTAATCCGGGGCATTGCCCAGAGCGCCCGGTCCACCCGTTCCTCGATCTTTTCCACCACGGCGGCGGTTTCCATAATATGGGGGCGGATATGCCCGGAGCACAATGCCGCCTGCTCCCTGAGTCCTCCCTGCTTTAATGCTTCATTGTCGTCATCCAACAGGGCAAGCATCTCCATTGCACGGTTGATCTTCCGGGTGAATTTATCGATGAATTTCAATTGATGGTCCAGTATGGAGGGGTCCTTCTCCAATATCCCGGCCGGGAACTTGTGAACGGCTTCCAGCAGCAATTTCTGGTGTTTGATGGCGGCGGGGAGGATGTAGGCCCGGAGCATATACCGCGCCACCCGAAGTTCCATTTCAACGGTTTTAATGTACATTTCGATCTTAATGTCTGCCCTGGCCCTGATTTCATCTTCCGTGAGAATGTTGTAAGTCTCGAAGAGGGAGACGTTTTTTTCATGGATCATCCGGTCAACGGTCCCGGGGATGGAAGCAGGGAAAAACAGGCCCCTCTTTTGGGCCTCTTCTTTCCATTGGGGACCGTAATTGTCGCCGTCGAAGATGACGGCGGCGTTTTCTTGAACCAGGCGTTTAAAGGTTTCCACCATTTTTTTATCATCGCCGATATCGATGGGAGAGACGGCATTGTAAACGTGGTTCAGGCCGTCGGAAACGGCAAGGTTGACCACGGCGATGGGGAACGCGAGGGAAGCGGAGGAACCGGGCATGCGAAACTCGAATTTATTCCCGGTGAAGGCCACGGGTGAGGTCCGGTTGCGGTCGGACATATCATGAAGAATAGGCGGTACGAATTCTTCAAACCGGACCACGGCGGCTTTTTTATTTTTCCCGGCGACAAAGTGTTCCATATGTGAGATAATACGCTGCAATTCCTCGCCCAGGTAAACGGAGATAATGGATGGCGGGGCCTCATGCCCGCCAAGTCTTAATTCGTTGCCCGACGATGCCAAAACGGCCTGGATAAGATCGTTGTGACGATTGACGCCGATAAGAAAACCGGTTAAAAAAGAAAGAAATAGATACCTGGAAATTTTGGAACTCCCGGGTTTTAATGCCAGGAGGTTCTTTCCGGTGCTGTCCATCAGCGACCAGTTAAGGTGTTTACCGCTGCCGTTAAAGAATTGGAAGGGTTTCTCGTGCAGTAAACAGACCATACTATGCTTTCTTGCAATCTTGGTCAGCAGGTCCATGAGGAGTTGGTTATGATCGGCCCCGACATTGGCTTCTTCATAAATAGGGGCGATCTCGAATTGATTGGGTGCGACTTCATTGTGCCGGGTTTTAACGGGGATACCGAGTTTAAAGGCTTCCTCTTCCACGTCTTCCAGGAACTCGAGGACGTTTTCGGGAATGGTACCGAAGTAGTGGTCGCCCATTTGCTGGCCCTTGGGGGGACGCGCGGCAAACACCACCCGTCCCACGGTTTTAAGGTCCGGCCGTTTGAAAAAGTCCTCTTCTTTTACCAGGAAGAATTCCTGTTCGGCCCCGATCATGTTTTTCACCCACGAGGCTTTCCGGTTGAACCGGTTCAAAAGCTTCAGGGAGACTTCGTTGACCAGTTTAAGGGACCTCAGCAAGGGAGTCTTTTTATCCAGGACTTTGCCGTTGTACCCGTAGAAAACGGATGGGATATATAAAATGCAACCTTTTTGGCGTCGATCGACGAACACCGGGGACGACGGGTCCCACGCGGTGTAGCCGCGGGCTTCAAAGGTGGACCGCATGCCGCCGTGGGGAAAGGAAGAGGCATCGGGTTCACCTTTTATTAAATCCTTGCCCGAGAATTCAGAGATCACTTTTTCGTTTTCGTTTCGATCGAGAAAGGTATTCTGTTTACCGGCGGTCAGGCCGGTGAGGGGAAGAAACCAATGGGTATAATGGGTAACGCCCATGGATTCGGCCCATTTTTTGATTTGCCGGGCGATGGAATCGGCCACCTCCGGGTC
>Ga0210082_1000060_pt1 | contig 22054 bp, 18 predicted proteins | sample White_ThreeSqA_D_2_FD_185592 | JGI IMG/M metagenome (GOLD analysis project Ga0210082, IMG submission 185592) | Wetland microbial communities from the San Francisco Bay, California, USA, that impact long-term carbon sequestration -... | ecosystem: Environmental > Aquatic > Marine > Wetlands ... | reverse complement strand
AAGATCATGCCCGCCAGTGCCAGCATGGAACCCACCATAAACGCCAGCAGTGTCCGCGGCACCCTTAGTTGCCAGAAGATAAAACTGCCGGGGCTGTCCTCGAAAAGCCCCTGTAAATCGATATTTATCACCCCCACGAAGGGCAGCACCAACAGTATGAGCAAACCGAAGACGATGATAATAACGTATTTTTTTTTCATCTATTTTTTATTCATCCAAATATATGATTTCCTTACCTTTTACCATTATACGTTCGAAATCGGTGTTATATGTTTCTTTCAGGATTTCCCGGTCAAAGACCTTGTCTCCCGAATAAACGATCCGTCCCTGTTTCAGCGCAATGATCTTGTTCACCATGGGAAAAAGAGTCTCGAAATGGTGGGAGACGACGATAAGGGTTTTTCCCATTCGGTTCAGCCGTTTCATCATTTTTTTGAGGTTGGATACGGCTTCCGGGTCGAGGAAGGTGAAAGGCTCGTCGAAAAGGATAACGGATACATCCTGTACAAACGCCGAAGCCAGCATAACTTTTTTCTTTTCACCGCCGCTGAGGGTATCCATGTCCCGTTCGAGGAAATCCTCCAACTCGAACTGCCGTACCACGTCATGGTAGATACGGTAATCGTCGTCGGAATAATTTTTAAAAAACGATTTATAGGGGTACCTCCCGGCAAGCAATATGTCCTTGATACTGATGGGCAAAGCGAATTCCTCGAACTGGGGTTGATAAGAGATCACGGCGGCCAGGTCACGGATAGAGAATTCTTTTATGGATTTCTCCAGCAGGCGGGCTTCTCCTTCATAAACACGGATAAGTCCGCAGAGTATTTTTAGCAGTGTGGTTTTACCCGCACCGTTGGGACCGAAGATAAGCCAGAAATCACCGTCATTTATCGTGAGGTTGATATCTTTAAGAATCTCTTTCTCATACAGGCGGTAATTGAGGCCCTTTAGTTCAATCATAATGGCGTTTGGAAAAAATCCACCTTATTTCTTCCCGGTCATTTCGTCGTAGACCCATCCGACGTTGTTTTCGACGGTCAAGAATTTTTTAAATTCGTTTGCCCGGATCTCTTTAAATTGGTCGGCGTTAATGGTTTTCATTGCCTGTTCCCTGGTTTTTCCCGCTTTGATGGCCGCGGCCACTTCTTTCCTGAGGTATTCCAGGTAATCGGCAAACTGTAGATATTCTTTTGGTGTGGTTACGTTTCCGTGGCCCGGGATGAATGTGTAGTCGTGGTATTTTTTACAGAGGGTTTCGATGGTGTTGATCCAGTTTTTCGTGTCCGAACCGTTTTTAACATCAATATAGGGGGGCATTTTGTTGAAAAAGAGGTCGCCGGTATGAACCGTTTTGGCTTTCTCGAACACCACTACCAGGTCGCCGGAAGTATGGCCCCGGCCGAAGTGCAGGAGGTGGACGGTTTCATTGTCGAAAGTAAGGATCATGTCTTTTGTCCATGGTTTGACGTTATCGAGGTATGAGTGACCGTTTTCTTCGCCTTCTTTTTGTCCTTCCATGAGGGCTTTTTTACAATTGGGGTGCATAATAATGGTGGCGTTTTTGCCGAGGATTTCGTTTGCGCCGGTATGATCGTCGTGGTAATGGGTATTAATGAGGATTTTGACGGGTTTGGCAGAGATAGCGGCGATTTTTTCCAGTGCGTCTTTTGCGGTCCCTTCCATTTGGGCGTCTACCAGGAGGAGGCCGTCCCCGGTGTTCAGTATCCCGATATTACCGCCGCCGCCGGACAGGCAGTAGACATCTCCCGACACTTTTTTAAGTTCGAGAGCGGGTGTTTCTTCCTCTGCCGACAACGGCACTACCATGCATACAAACACACACATAAAAATTGCTTTGATAAAGGTATTGTTTTTCATAATGCTGTATTAATATCAGTTTATGGTTATTTTGTCAATCTATTGAAAAAAAAGGGGAAACCCTTTATAATGAACTTTTCTATCTGGCAGTAAAAAGGAGGACGCCGATGAAAATGACATCTAATGTTGTCTGGAAAGACGGTATGGCGTTTGAAGCCCACCTGGACGGCTTTAATTTTACCATCGATTCCCATGAAATGTTCGGGGGACGAAACCTCGGACCGATGCCGAAAGGACTGACCCTCACTTCCCTGGCCGGGTGCACGGCCATGGACGTTATCTCGATCCTGGGCAAAATGCGCGTAAAAATAGATGCCTTTGAAGTGGTGACGGATTCGGTCATCACGGACGAACATCCCAAGAAATTCACCGAGATCATAATCAAATATATTTTCAAAGGGGAAAATATCCCGCTTCCGAAAGTGAAAGACGCGATTACCCTCTCCCTCGAAAACTACTGCGGTGTCGCCGCTACCCTGGCACCCGTGGTAAAAATATCACACCAAATCGTTATCAATGACCAGGTCATGGAGTAAATGAATAAAATAGAAATCCTGGACCGCATCGTCGCCCTGGTCACACCGTTGAAACCGCCGGTGCAGGAATTTGAGAATAGTATCCGCACCAGTCCCTTTCGGATACTTGTATCGGTGCTTCTGAGTTCCCGTACCAAGGACCCGGTAACGCGCCGCGCATCGGAAAACCTGTTTGCCGTCGCCGATACCCCGGAGAAAGTAATGGAAATGGACGAAAGCCGGATCGCGGACCTGATCTTTCCCGTGGGATTTTATAAGCAGAAAGCCAAACATGTAAAGAAGTTGGCCCGGATCCTTCACGATTCCCATGGCGGGGAGGTGCCGGATACCTTCGACGGCCTTACCGCGCTCCCGGGCGTGGGACGAAAGACCGCCAACCTGGTGATCGCCCTGGCCTTTAACCGCCCGGCCATATGTGTGGATATTCACGTGTTCCGTATATCGCAGCGGTTGGGGTGGGCATCGGGAAAAAAACCGGAAGAGATCGAACAACAGTTGAGGGAAAACTTTCCACCGGAACATTGGAACCGGATTAACCAGACCCTGGTGGGATTCGGCCAGACCGTATGCAAACCCATATCGCCGTTATGTGACCGGTGCAGTATCAGCGCGTATTGTTTGTATTATAAGGAAAACAATCAGGCCTTGAAATTTTAGCCACGGATTTACACGGATTTGCACAGATTTTTTTATTTTTTATCCGTGTTTATCCGTGTAAATCCGTGGCAAAATTTTTAAATAATGGTTCCGGCGATTGACTAAAAACCTCCAATGTGCTATACCTTTCATTTGACAGAGAAAATGGGCATAAAAAGAAATGTTGAAATAAAATGGCAGACAATGGTCACGTGCCATGAAGGCCCCCGTCCCAGCGGTTTTTTGTGTCTTCGTGTCCCGGTGGCTGAAAAAATAATAACATTTAAGGAGGAATCATGAAAAAATTAGTGTTACTTTTAACGGTAGTTGTGTTTTTAGTGGGACTGGTCGCCTGCGGCGGCGGAGGGAAATACGCCGATGCCAAAGAGGTAATGGGAAAATATGCAGATGCAACGGAAAAATTTATCAACGATGCTGAAAAAGTGGAAAGTGCCGATGATGCCGCTGCCGTTCTTAACAAATATGCAGAAGCCATACAGGAACTGGCTCCCAAAATGTCGGAGCTCTCCAAAAAATACCCGGAAGTGAAAGGCATGCAAAATCCCCCGGAAGAACTTAAAGCGGAAGCCGAAAAATTGAAGGCCGCAATGGACAAACTGAGTACTGCAATACCAAAATTAGCCCAATATTACACCGATCCCAAAGTCATGGAAGCCCAGAATAAATTTACGGAAGCCATGACGCTCTTGAAATAAGACCAACATATGTATTAAAAGAGGGAACAGGCTCGCCTGTTCCCTTTTCACTATTTATAATAACTCGATAAATTTTTCCACTTCGCCCTTATCGTTTACCAGGTGAAACGCCGCCCGGATATACCCATTCCTTAACGAAACAATCACATTGTTCGCCTCCAGCTTTTTCTTCAACAATACAATATTCTCCGAAGGGGACCGGAACGCAACTATGGACGAGGACCTCTCATTTTGAATGATCTCGTATCCTTTCGCGGATATTTTCGCTATGAACAATTCTTTCAATTCCCGGTTACGCCTTTCGACAGTATCGATGCCCATCGCGTTGACCACCCGCAGCGTCTCCACCAGGCTCAGGGCCGCCGTATACGAACGGGTCCCGTATTCCATGACCGCCGCCCCATCTCTCAGCCCCGCTTCCATACTGAAATCGGTAAAATCCCCCCAATCATAACCCAACCACCCGAAAGACCTCCGATTCAAACGCTCCCACACACGGTCGGATACGTAAGTGAACGCCGCTCCCTGCAGCGAAAGCAGCCATTTATGACCACCGGAAACAAAAAAGTCGATACCCGCCGCATCCAGGTCCAACCGCAGCGCTCCCGCACCCTGTATCCCGTCGATAACGGTAAAAATATTCCGCTCTTTTGCCACTTCCACCACCGCCTCGATATCGACCACCTTCCCGGTGAAATAATGCACCCAGTCCAGTACGATGGCTCTTGTCTTCCCATCGATGACCCGTAACAACTGCTCCCGGATGGGCGTCGGGTCATTGACGGTTACCCTGCGCATCTCCCCCCTGCAATTGTTCGCCATCATCTTGACGGTAGTAGGAAACGCATCCCCGGCCGCGATGTAGTTCTCGTCCGCGTTGATATCCATCGCCAGCAGCGCCAGCAGCACACCCTCGGACGTGTTTTTAGTAAACGCGAAATTCTCCCGCCCGGACTTAAAAAGAATAGACAATTCGTCCCTGAGATTCTCATAAACCGCCACCTGCTTCGGCACCGCGATCATGCCCATCTCCACCTTCTCCTCCAGGGCTTCCATAACCGCCGCCTTCGCAGGCACCGGCAGCGGCCCGTCCGCCGCGAAATTAAAATATAAATGTTTCTTCTTCACTGGAAATAACTCGATCAACTCTTTTCTGTTCATGCTTTTTCCTCTTTATTTAAAATGCCTTCGGCGACCAGGGGGCTTTTTTGAAAAACCGCCCCCTGGACCCCCGAAAAACTTTTGTTTATTTTTTTTCTGTGCCGGGATTTGAGATGCCGTGTGCTGCGTGGGAAATCACCCGGGCCGTGCAAGAAGGGTCCACGCGCCGCGTGGTTAAAGTTCACGATCACCTTTTCTTTTTTGTTTTAATCCCTTTTGAGGGTTTTCTTTTGCCTCGCGCCGGAGCCACAATTCAGGATAACCGATCTCCCGCGGACGCCCATCCTCATCTTGAATATACCCGTCATTGTATTTCGTCACCAGGAAATCCGCCAAACCCCACCATTTCTTTATATTCGTCTCCGCATTCCCGACACAATAATTGGTAAGATACTTGCCGATCAATCCCGGGCTGCTCTTTAACAACGCCAACGCCGTCGCCTCGATCGCCGGCTGCAGCTCGAACGTCAAATCCTCGATCTCCGTTTGTACCTTTCGAATGTCCTCGAACATATAACGCCACCTGAGATTCGCATAATTAGCGACAAAATTAAACGCCCACCAGGCCGAATCCCGGGAAAACCGCCGCAGCGTTCCCGTAGTATAGGATTCAGGCAACTCCGTGATCGACGTGTAAAACGGTACGAAAAAATTCGTATACGGATTGTCCAACCCATACCAGTAAATACCGCCGATCTCATCCGGTACCTGCGCCCGCGACTGCGTTACATGCACAAAACCCGCCTGCTGCGTAGCTATCGGCCGCTCCCATACATACATCTCTCCATCTACTTTCCATTTCATCGGACGCCAACGGTCCGGCGCTCCAAAAGGACCCGCCGTCACATCTTTCGTCATATCAAAAGCCGTCCCTTCATAATGGTCCCGGTGCAAAGCGATCACATCCCGCACATCCAACTGCCGGTCCGGTTTAATATAAAGGTCGTAAGGTTTCGCGTTTTTTTTATACGAACTGTAATCCGGGGAAAGATTGAGAGAAGGCGAAATTCGCCGGAAAATACTCCATACCCGCCGCGACGAATACCTTACCTGCTCTTCCGTGGGCGGATTATAAGCTTCTGAAAAACTGAACGGTTCCTTACTTTTAGGATTGTAATACCCCTTTTCCACCGCAAAGGAGATAACGTTTTTCGAATAACGGACATTCTCCGGGTCATCCAACGGGAATTCGCGGATGCGTGACATATTCGCATGAGCACATACCATCCCGTCCGGTATACGTATTGCCACCCAGACCGCACCCTTGCCGCCTTTCCCCGTCCCCGCGATCTCCAACAGCCAGACCTCTTCCTTATCCGCAATAGAGATGGATTCACCTTCGCTGGCATAACCGTATTTTTCCACCAGACCGGTTATCACGTCGATGGCTTCCCCGGCGGTTTTGGCACGCTGCAGCGCAATAAGCATCAGGGGGTAGTAATGAAACATCGCGTCGTCGTTCACCAGTTCCGGCCGTCCGCCGAAAGTGGTTTCCCCGATCGCCAGTTGAAACTCGTTTATCAGACCCACCACTTTATAAGTATGGGGGACTTGCGGAATTTTCCCTTTCACACCGTTCCAATCCTTGATCTCTACCATTTCACCCGGTTTGTAATCCGCTGCCGGGAGAATCCGGATACGCGGATGGAATTCACCGTCACAGGAGTAACTGATCAACGTGGACCCGTCTCTGGATGCACCCTTGGTTACCAGGACATTGGTACAGGCATCCAGGGGAGCGAACGAAAAACCCATGAAACCCAATACTATCATTAATATAATGGTTAATCTTTTCAAATTCATAGATGTCTCCTATTTTTTTTAAACTTAATTATAACTGTAATCTTCTCTTAAAGCAATGCCTTCGGCGACCAAAACCCTTTTTGAAAAAAGGGTTCCGTGGTCACGGACTCCCAAAAACGTTTGTTTATTGAAAAGTTTTTCGGGGGTCCAGGGGGGGGCAAGACCCGCGTTTTTCAAAAAAGCCCCCTGGCCGTCGGAGACAATTAGAAAAAATCAAAAAAATCTGTTATAATAGACACCTGGAGAAACGAAATGACCTTTTCACATCCGGAAGCATTTTTTTTACTCGTACTGTTGGCCCTGTTTATCCTGGTGGCTGCTTACAATTTTAAAAAAAAGAAAACACTCTTGAACGGCTTTATCTCTTCCACCGCTTACAAACGACTGGGCATCCGCAGCGGCGGCGAGATCGATTTCTTTAAAACCTCCCTGGCCACCCTCGCCATGATCTTCTTTATCCTCGCCCTGGCAGGCCCCCAATGGGGAGAACAGTTCGAAAGCATGGACGTTCGCGGTCTCGAAATGGTTTTCCTCCTCGATACCTCTACCTCCATGAACGCCGAAGACCTCAAACCCAACCGTTTCGAGATCGCTAAACAATTGATCGGCAATATCGTCGATAAACTACAGACCGATTACGTCAGCCTTATCAACTTTGCCGGCAGCGCCTATATCCAATGCCCCCTTACCATCGATTACGAAGCCTTTAAATTAATGAGCGAAGCCTCCACCATCAGCCCGCCCGAAGAACAGGGGACCGATTTTGAACAGGGGTTCCGCCTCGCCCTCAAAACCTTTGAAAAATCCAAAAGTCAAAATAAAGTACTCGTGCTCATTACCGACGGCGAAGACCAGGAAAAAACCTGGCAGCAGGTCATCGAGGAATTCCAAAAACAAAAGATCATCGTTTTTACCGTCGGCGTCGGTGTCGCCTCAGGCGCACCCATACCCATTAAAAACGAACAGGGAGAAGTGACCGGATGGAAAAAAGACAAAGAAGGCAATATCGTCAAAACCCGCCTGGATGAGAATACCCTTATCCAGGTCGCCTCCGGGACCGGGGGGCAGTACTTTCGCCTGACCAGTGCAGCCTCCGTGGATACCTTTGTCAACAACCTGAAAAATTTTGAACGTTCCGTACTTTCAAAAAAAGTAAAAAAGAAAAAAATCAAACGGTTCCACTACCCGTTGATAATTGGTATAATAATACTGGTGTTGGAACTAATGTTAAGCGAGAAACGAATAAAATGGAAAAGAGATCGATAATAATCATTATTTTGTTAATACCGTTTTTTATTTCCTGGCACTGGTTCGAACCCGCCGCCAAAAAAAATCAAAACGGTATCAAAGCATACCGGGAAAAGAAATTCGATCAAGCATTAAACGAATTTCTCTCCGCCAAAGGCGTCCGGCCAAACTCCGCCGAATTGAAAAACAATACCGCCTCCGCTCTTTACCAGATGAAAAAATACAAAGAAGCCCTGGAAGAATTCTCCAAGATCGACCCGGAAAAAACAAACATCCCCAAAGCCCAATTCCATTATAACATGGGAAATACCTTCTTCCGCTTGAATGAATTTGAAAAAGCACTGGAAAACTACAAAAAAAGCCTGATCGAACAACCCTCTAATTTGGCTACAAAAAAAAATTACGAATTGACCCTCAAAAAATTGGAAGAAAAAAAGAAAAAGGACAAACAGGACAAGAAGAAAAATAAAGATGAAGATAAAGATAAAGAAAAACAGGAAAATAAACAGCAGCAACAACAACAACAAAAGAAACAGGAAAAGTATAAAAATATTATGCAGTACCTGAACCAAAACGAAAAAAAACAGATGAAAGACAAAAAACGGCAGCTCGGTGTCGTTCGAAAAGAGAAAGATTGGTAATAGGAACACCCAATGAAAAAAATGAAGTTTTTTGTTATCGTCATATTCCTTCTTTCAGCCCTATCCATTGCCCCCGTTTCGGCGGCGGATGAAGTCGAGTTCAAGGCATCTATTAATGCCGAGAAGATCGGTATCGACGATGTACTGCTCTATACCATCACCTTTAAAGGCATTAACAACCCGACACAGCCCGAAATATCCGGTCTCAAGGACTTCAAGGCCGTTCAAACCTCCCGCAGTACCGAATTTCGATTTGTTAACGGCGTTTCTTCTTATTATACCAATTTCGTATACTACCTCATGCCTCTAAAAACCGGGAAATTAACCATACCCGCCGTGACCTACAAATACCAGGGGGAACAATACAACACCCAACCCTTTCACGTGGAAGTCGTCCAGGGAAGTGTGAACCCGCGTCAACCCACGCAGCGGCAGCCCCGCTTGCCGTCCATTTTCGATGATGAAGACGATTTCTTCAAATCCCCCTTCCGCAGGCCCAGGCAGCAGCAGGTCGATATAAAGCTAAAAGCCGAAGTGTCCAAACGAAACGCGGTCAAGGGTGAACCTATCCTGTTCCGAGTCCTGCTTTACGCCCGGAACCGGATTCAATCCGTCAATATGGTTTCCAATCAATCCTTCCCCGGGTTCTGGCAGGAATGGTTCCCCATCTCCCGGTCCATCGACAGCAAGAGCGGCGAACTGGACGGCAAAGTCTACAACGTTTATGAAATCCGTAAAGTCATGCTTTTCCCGACCCAAACCGGCAGAGTGACCATTCCTTCGCTGAAATTCGAACTGGTCCTGGTAGACAATGCAATGTCATTCTTTGCCGATGCACAAAAGATATTCAGGTCCACCCCCGAGGTCTCCGTCCAGGTAACGGAACCGCCCGCAAAAGCCCTCGGCTTGCCCGTAGGTAATTTTACCTTCCAGGTGACGCCCGATAAAAAAGCCGTGGATGTTAACGATATCTTAACCCTACGTATAAAAGTGAGGGCCGCGAAGGGTAATATAAAAACCCTTGAAGTTCCCCAGTTCACGTCCACCGAGTACTATAAAATCTATCCCTCCAGGATTTCCAGGGATAACAATTTTAATGAAAACAGCCTCACCGGTGTGGTGGAGGCGGAAGTACCCGTTTCATTTAAAAAAACCGGGCTGATTTCTTTTCCTTCGCTGGAGTTTAAATTCTACAAACCCAATACCGCGGATGTCGTCACCCTTAAGAGCAAACCCTTTTCCATAAACGTTATGGGAGTCAAAGAGAAACAGGAGAGCGCCGTTACCCTTCCCCGGTCCGATATCATTAAAACAGGTGAGGATATCGATTTTATAAAGAAAGGAAAAATTTACAACCAGGAAGAGTACTATTATAAAACCGGTATTTTTAAACTACTCCTGGCCGGGTTCTTCCTGTTCAACTTGTTGTTCCTGCTAAAACTCATCGTATACGACCGCTTTATTGCCCAGAGTGATCTTTTGAAAAAGAAAAAATTGCTGAGCAAAACCGTCGGCCGGTTGGAAAATGTCCGGGGCTACGGCGAGATATCCCCCATCCTGGAAGATTACTTAACCCAAAAGGCCGGGCTGGGATTGTCCGAAATCAACAAAAACAGTATCGAGGCACTTTTGAGTAAATACCGTGTGAGCGACAGGGATATAGAGGTTTTTATCCAGGTAAAATCCGATTCCGAATTGTCCCGGTTTGCCCCCCAGGGGGGAGACGGGAAAAATGCCGGTTTTAATGCCCGGGTATTAAAACATGACCTGAAACAATTGATTGAAATTCTAAAACGTATCGACGGCAGGTTAAAATGAGAAAGGGATTACCGTTATTATCAATACTATTAATATTTATCGCGGCCGGCGGCTCCCCATTGACCGGCCGGGCCGCGGGGAATGAAGGAATATCGGAACGCTTTTCCCGGGCCAACCAACTCTATGAAGAAGGCAAATACGCCGAAGCACTGACCGGCTACCGGGCCATTGAAAAGCAAAACGCCCATTGGAAACTCTTCTTCAATATCGGCAATTGTTACTATAAATCCAAAAATTTTGTCAAGGCGAAGATCTATTACCTCAAAGCCGAACGTTTACGACCCTTCGAACCTTCCATTCAAAAAAATATCGACATCGTTAATAAACAGTTCAGCGACAAGATCGAAGAGGAGAGACCCGATTTCCTCAGCCGGGTGGCACTGCGCATCGAGAACATTATATCCTTGAACTTCGTCTCCGTGACACTGTTGATTGCCGTAATCGTATTAAACCTGTTTATTTTCCTGTTGATAAAAAATGAAAAGACCCGCTTCCTTATTTACGGCGTGTCCTTTTCATTAGTGATCGCCCTGCTGATCGCCGGATATCACATCTACCGGACCGGGAAACAAAACCTCCGAAACACAGCCGTGATCGTTTCCGCCAACACCGAACTGCGCAGCGGACCGGGTGAAAATAATACCATTCTTTTCAAAGTCAATCCCGGTTTGAAAGTAAAGATCATTGAAAAAAGCAGGAATTGGGTCCAGGTTTCCGCTTCTTCCCGGATTGCCGGTTGGCTGGAAGAGAATCGTCTCGAACGTATTTAGGTGCGTTCCATTTGACGGGGGGCCCGATGAAACTTTATTTAAGAACGGAGTTTTTGGAGTTGGATGAACCCGTGGTAATGGGAATTCTCAATGTAACCCCGGATTCGTTTTCAGATGGTGGGGATTTTTTCAGAAATGACGCCGCATTAAAACAAGCCGGGCAGATGGTAAAAGACGGTGCCGCCATCATCGATGTGGGTGGAGAGAGCACGCGTCCCGGCGCCCGGCGGGTAAATGCGGATGAGGAGATCGACCGTGTCATGCCCGTGGTGCAAAAGATCAAAGATGAATTTGAAGTGCTCGTCTCCATCGATACCTATAAAACACGGGTGGCCCGCGTCGCGGTACAGGAAGCGGGAGCCGATATCGTAAACGATATTTCCGCGCTGACTTTTTGTGAAGATATGGCCGAAACCGCCGCGCAACTGGATGTTCCCGTTATTTTGATGCATATCAAGGGAACCCCGGAAAACATGCAAAAAGACCCGTCTTATACCGACGTTATCCGCGAATTGAAACAATATTTTCACAATCGTATCGATTACGCCTATTCAAAGGGGATAAAAAAGGAAAAGATCATTATCGACCCCGGCATCGGGTTCGGCAAGCGGATGGAAGATAATATTCGTATTATCAAGCATTTGTATGAGTTCCGGGAGTTTGAGCTTCCCGTATTGATGGGTGTATCGCGCAAATCCTTTTTGGGCCGGATTTCCGGTGAAGAGGACCCCAAAGCGAGGGAAGCGGAAACGGTCACGGCGAATGTGATCTCCATTTTAAACGGGGCCAATATTATCCGTGTCCACGATGTCAAAAATGCCGTCAAGTCCATTAAAATCCTGAAAACACTGGTGGATTTCCCCATTTAGTTCTTACAATTTCCCACACTTCCCGGAGCCCTTTTCCATTTTTTTTTACCAGGACCTCAAAAAAGCGTGCAAAAAAAACAAGCTTTTGAGATGATGCTTGTATATGGGAAAACGATTGGCCGTGCAAGAAGGTTGAAGTCCCGCGGTGCCAGCCCATACCACCCCATTTTGAAAAATTTTTTTTTTTGCATTTTCCTGTTGATTTAATTTACATTTTGATTTATACTCCTTATATGTGGCAAGTGTCGTAACGTAAAAAAATAGGAGGGAAAAATGGGTGACCAAGAAAAAAGAGTAAAAGTCAAAGTAAATGGTAAAGAGGGTAATTTTGGAACATTTCGAATTTGTATTGAAAAAATCAGGGAGTATTTAGATGCACCCGATACGGACCCTGAGTTACAAAAGAAAAAGGACAAAGCTAAAAAAGCAGTGGATTATCTTGACGCGGTATTAGGCGTTGCCGTCAATGATGTCGAGTACATCGCGTGTGCCGGTGGTAACATGTGGATCGAATAGCCGTAAAAATCGATGCCTGTACTTCGTGTTTCCGGTTTTATTGAGTACCCGTTTCTTCATGAAAAAAATTTTTACACTCGTTTTTGTTGATTTTTTTTACATGTTGGTTTATACTTCCAATATGTGTCGTTAGAAAATAAAGGAGGGAACACATGTCTGATTTAGTCGTGGATCAACACTTTTGTTTGGGAAAGATCAGGGATTATATTGAAAACCCCCAATCAGACCCAAATTTATTAAAGGATCAAAAGAAAAAGGCTTTAAAGGCGTTAGAGCTTCTTGAGGCCCGGTATGGAGAGACGTCTTTCACCCTTGCGGGGTGCATGAGCGAAAACATGTGGATCGAATAGTCGGCACCCTGGACAATTCAATAACTGAACGTTCCGTTTTAGAAACGCTGCGTGCATTGCCGTAGAAATGAAATGACGATATCCAGCTTCACCTTTATCGTGACTGACGATTGCAATTACCGGTGTATTTACTGTCCGCAAAAAAAGGAAAAGAAATATATCAATCTCCAACTGGTAAAAAAAACATCCGATTTTGTCTATCCACTGCTGACGGATCGTTCAACCATAGGGTTTTATGGAGGTGAACCCCTTCTCTGCTTCGATGAAATAAGAAACACCGTAAACTATTTAAAACAAAAAAGCCCTTCAAAAAAGGAGATCGGTTTTTCCATAACCACCAATGGAAGCTTACTGGATAAAAAAAAATTTGAATTCTTGCATCAAAACCGATTTTCTGTTATATTAAGCTTTGATGGCCGGGCACATGATGTATCGAGGAAGAGTGGAGATTTCGAGTTGATGGTGGCCAATATTAAAAGAAGTAGAGAATATTCGAACATCAACCTTGAATTGAACAGTGTGTTTACACCCGGGACAGTAAAATACCTGGCGGATTCCATCGGGTTGTTCCTCGAGTTGGGTGTAAATGAAATACGTTATGTGCTATCCACCATCGAAGAATGGAAAAACGAGGCACTGGTGGAATATGAGGATGAACTTTTAAAAATGGTTGACCTGTTGGTTTCCAATTATAAAACCAACCGCTCCATCCCCGTCTCTAATCTTCGCGCCCCCGGGACCGGGAATCGACTGTTCGCATGCAATGCCGGGAAAGACCGGATGGCCGTGACCCCCGACGGGAAACTCTGGGGGTGTCACGCGTTTCACGACTATTTCAAAGACAAGGAGACCGCAAGCGACTACCCCGGTTACTGTTTCGGTGACCTGGATTATTTTATCGAGCATTATGAAACGCTTTATCCCCGGGTCCTTTCAAATTACAGCCGACTGCGGACGGATAATTTCCAGTGTGGGGATTCGTACTGTTTCCTTTGCAGCGATATTTTCTCCTGCCGTGTATGCCCGGTAAATGCCGCTTACATTACGTCCGAACTGGGGAAGGTCCCGGGATGGGTATGTAAGATCACCAAAATACAGGCGCAAGCGAGAGATGAATTTCACAAAAGGATCGGCGAGGTTTAACGTGAACGATACCCCTGGGATACGAAAAATATTGTTTCTTTTCCTTATTCTTTTCCTTATACTTTTCGCGCCCTGTTTCCATTCGTCTCTTTTCCCGGAAATCAATGTGGCCTTCGACAGGATCTTACAGGACCGGGAATATGCAAACAGCGAGGTAACCTCCATTTTGCAGGATTTAAATGGGTTTATCTGGTTCGGGACTTCCGACGGATTGTTCCGCTTCGACGGATATGACTGCGTCGTTTACAGGTATATACCGGAAGACGACAAATCCCTCTCACACAGCAGTGTCAATTGCCTTTGCCTTGACCGCTGCGGAGACCTCTGGATAGGGACCAAATCCGGCCTCAATAAGTTCAACAGGGAAAAAGAAACATTTATACATTACCTTCATTCAAATGAGGACCGGGAAAATCCGGGTAACAACAATATCAAAGCGATCTATGAGGACAACGGCGGCATTCTCTGGATCGGGACCGAGAAAGAAGGTTTAATTTCCCTTGGCAGGGAGAAGGAAAAATTCAGGGTTTTCAAGCACAACGATCAAAAAAAGGACTCCCTGAGCAATGATAATCTAGGGGCAATTTACGAGGATTCCGGGGGCGTATTGTGGATCGGCACCGAAGGCGGTCTGAACCGGTTCAACCGGGAAACCGGGACATTCGAATCTTTCAAAGCCGATCCGCAAAAAGATGGAACGTTAAGCCATAATTATATCTGGGCCATCTGTGAAGACCGTAATCATATACTCTGGATCGGCACCTGGGGAGGAGGCCTTAATAAATATGACAGGAAAACGGGACGATTTTCCCATCATGATATCGATATAGAGGTCAGTAAAAACAAGGTAACATGCATCCACGAAGACCGGAACGGTATGTTATGGGTCGGCACCCGCGGAAACGGGTTCTGTTGTTTTGACAGGGAGAAATCAAAATTTACCTGTTTCAAACGAGATGTCTATAATCCCCGCAGTTTGAATCATAATATGGTAAACACAATCTTTGAGGATAAAACCGGGATCATATGGATAGGGACCTATGGTGGCGGTATCAGTACTTACAACCCCCGGAAGGAAAAGTTCTTCCATTTCCTTCAACACCCCGACAAACCCGACAGCAGCCTGAGCGACAGCACTGTTTTATCCATCTATGAAGACCCCGATGAATCAGGAGAAGTGATCTGGGTCGGGACCTATTCCGGGCTCAACCGTATCGACAGGAAAAAGAATAAAGTCAAAGCATTCAAAAATATAGACGGAGACCCACAAAGCATCAGCAATAACGTGGTGCGGTGTATTGCCGAGGATACGCATAACATACTCTGGTTGGGTACGGACAACGGCCTCAACCGGTTCGACCGTGAGACGGGTAAATTTTCGTCGTTTCATTATGAAGCCGGTAATCCCAAAAGTATCAGTTATAACGGCATTTCTGCGATTCTTGAAGACAGCAGGGGAGTATTATGGGTCGGGACCCCGAGGGGTGGTCTTAATCGTTTTGACAGGGCGGAAAACTCATTTACCCGCTTTAAAAATAAACCCGGTGACCCCGACAGCTTAAGCAAAGACTCGATATTTTGCATTTTCGAGCAGCCTCGCCGCAATAAGAAAGAACATGTCCTGTGGATTGGGACCTACGGCGGCGGCCTTAATAAGTTTTTCGTGGAAGAAAACAGATTTCTCTCTTTTCAATCCAACCCGGGGCAAAGCAATGGGCTGAGCAACGACACCATTCGTGTGATCTACGAAGACCGGAAAGGAATATTATGGCTGGGGACCGACGGCGGACTCAATCGCTTTGACCCGGCAGCCGAGGTGTTTTCCGCTTATACCGAAAAAGAAGGGCTTGCCAATAATGTCGTTTACGGTATATTGGAAGATGAAAGCGGCCATTTATGGTTGAGCACCGGGAATGGGTTGTCCAGGTTCAATGTGGGAGAAAAAAAATTCAAAAATTACAATATCAGCGATGGATTGCAGGTCACATTTTTTACTCACAACTCTTACTATAAAAGTATAAAAAGCGGCGAAATGTTCCTGGGAGGGTCCAACGGTTTTATTTCCTTTTATCCTTCCGAGATTAAAAGCAATACAAATCCTCCCAATATCGTAATAACGGATTTCAAAATATTTAACCAGCCCGTCGAGATCGGGGAGAATAAGAAATTAAGCAAGTCGATAACGGAGTCAAACGAAATCCGTCTCACCTACAGGGATTATTGGTTTTCCTTCGAATTTTCCGCCCTGGATTACTCCTGGCCGGAAAATAACCGTTATGAATATAAAATGGAGGGCTATGACGAGGATTGGAAGACAGCGGAAGCCAGCAACCGAATTGCGTCTTACGTAAACACGGGCGCGGGGACATATACGTTCAGGGTCAGGGGTTCCAATAACGACGGCATCTGGAATAATGAAGGCGCATCGCTGAAAGTAATCATTACCCCTCCCCTGTGGGAAACCCAGTGGTTTAGAGGGCTATTGGGATTTCTCCTGATTTTCTGCATCGTTGCCGGTTATTTATGGCGAACCAAACTATTGAGAAAAAAACTGGCCGAAAAAGAACGGGTGCAGAAAATATTGGAACAATCCAGGGACGAAATGGAACGATCGAGAAACCTGGCGGAATTCAGAAGCGCCGAAAATGAGAAACTGATCGCCGCCATCTCATCCATTTTTATCGCCGTCGATGCCGATGGGAAAGTGTTCCAATGGAACCATTCATCGATAAAATTCTTCAGGATGACCGAAAACCATGTAAAAGACCGGCCCTTTGTCGAACTCCTGGGAGAGCATATCACACTGGATAAATTGGAAGAGATCATCCAATTGGGCCTGCACCGGGATAAACCCTCCTCCAGTATCGAAATACCCGTTCGTTTTGAAATAAGTAACGATTCCAAACTCTTGCTGGCCACCATTAACCCCATTATCGACCGGTCCGGCAGGAATTTCGGGTTCCTGCTCCTGGCCGAAGATATCACCAACCGGAAAAAAGAACAAATACAGCAGTTCCTCTCTCAAAAACTCGAAGCCCTGGGACAAATGGCCGCCGGAATCGCCCATGAAATCCGTTCCCCCCTCCAGTATATCGGCGATAACGGACGCTTTTTGCAAGAAGCCTTCGACAGCCTGACCGAATTGTGCAATAAGATCAGGGACGCCGTAAAAAGAGCCGAAGAAACAGGGGATAAAATCGAAGCGGAAGCGTTAAAACAATTTCTCGAAGAGAGCGATTTCGATTTTTTCACCGAAGAGATTCCCAAAGCGTCGGAACAGATCGTAAACGGTGTTTCCCGGGTATCCAATATCGTCAAGTCCATGAACGAATTTTCCCATACCGGGGACGGTGTATCCGGGAAATCGGACCTGAACGATATGCTGAAAACAGCCCTGGTAGTGGCACATAACCGGCTCAAAAAAGTCGCGGAGATCGAGACCGACTATGCGCCCGATCTGCCCGGTATCCCCTGCGGTATGGGCGAATTGAACCAGGTGTTCCTCAACCTCCTCCTCAATGCCGCCGATGCCATTGCCGAAACCGGTGACCGCGGCATTGTCAAAGTCTCTACCGAGCAAAGCGGGGATGAACTGATCGTCCGGATCGCCGATAACGGCATCGGTATACCCGAAGAAAACAAGGATAAAATATTCACACCCTTTTTCACCACCAAGGGCGTGGGCAAAGGAACGGGCCAGGGACTTACGTTTTCATACCGCATCGTTGTCGATCGCCACAAAGGCAGACTCTATTTCGACAGCCAGGTGGGTAAAGGCACCACGTTTTATATTCACCTCCCCATTACTGAAAATCCCGGTGAATTTTAGCGAATCTCGAAAAAAGCGCGAAAACACGGAGATGGCCGTCCCTCACTGCATCTTAACCGATTGTGGTTCGCGGGAGCTTGGCTATTATGCCCAACAATTCCCCGTTGTCCGCCGTTCTCCAGATCGTTTTAACCACATCCCTCGTGATGGTAACCGTTTGACCGGGCTGACCCACGGCCTGGGCCCTCACTTCTCCGAAATGGGCTTTCAGTTCATCGTAGGTCATCGTATGACCCGCGCCGTCACCATAGAACTCCGCCAGTATCAGGTCTACCGACGCATCCTCCCAGAATAACCCGATGGGCATTACACCATGTACGACCGGGTAAACGTTGGTTGCCCCGTTGTCGAACTCCACCGTGATTTTCGTGATTTTCGGACGTGTTCCATTACTCATGATTCTCCTCCTTAATATCGTTAATTTACCGGTTCTCCCTTCCAGGGAGAGACAATTAATAAATAGCATACCCGGAACGATTTGTAAATCATGAAAATTGTGCGCCGTTCAACACCGGAACGGTATAATATGCCGGGATGCTTTCCTATAGGCAACCTTAGTTAACATTTTTGACCGGGAAGATCTAAACATTTTTTTCCGATTATATCCCGCCCGTGCCTTTCCCGGAATAACAACGCTTTCGAGATGTTCGCCCGATGGACCGGTGCACACAATATTACTGCACCCGGCGGTTAAATGCCAAATTATCGACATTTAATTGATTTCTTTCGGTATTTGCCTTGATGAAAATCCTTTTTTATTTTATAATGCTGCCGGAACTGAAAATATACGAAAGCATTGCCGTTGTAAAAATAAAATGAGTTACGTGTAAATTACAAAATGAAAGATAAAGAATGCTCAAGCGCAGGATGCCGTGAACTCCGCCGGATGGCTCTCGTTTTTCTTTTGACCGGCTGGTATCTTTATGCACTGCCGGTTTCAAGCGATTTACACATCCCGGCGGACAGGATAAAATTCGAGCATATTTCCATTGAAGAGGGACTTTCTCAAAGTTCCGTGTCCTCGATCATTCAAGATAAAAGAGGATTTCTCTGGTTTGGAACGGAAGAAGGATTGAATCGTTGGGACGGGTACACCTTTAAGATATACCGCCATGATCCGGATGACCCCGGCAGTTTGAGCAACAACGTGATCCGGACGATTTATGAAGACCGGTACGGCGTGTTGTGGATTGGAACCGAAGTCGGGCTCAATCGATATAACCGCAAGAAAAAAAATTTTACGCACTTTAAGAAAACGGAGGAGACCGATTCGTTAAGCGATAACGATGTATTGGCCATCGGTGAGGACCAACCCGGCCGGCTGTGGGTCGGCACCGCCGGCGGTCTTAATCGCCTGGATAGGGAAACAAGCGGGTTCACGCACTATCGGAACAATCCCGAAGACCCTTCTTCCCCGGGTAACGATAAAATCACTGCAATCTACAGGGATGAGTCGGGGGGCTTGTGGATCGGGACCGGCGGCGGCCTTAACGAATACAACAGCGGAAAAGATAATTTTTCCCGGTATAATCGCAAACCCGGCGACCCCGGCAGTTTGAGCAACGATAACATAAAAGTGATCTTTGAAGACCGTTACCGAAAGCTGTGGATTGGGACCGTAGACGGGCTTAACCGGTTCGACCGGCAGAAAAAAGGTTTTACCCGTTTCAAAAATAATCCCGAAGACCCCGGCAGCCTGAGCCACAACATCGTTTATTCAATATTCGAGCCCGACGGGAATGAATTATGGGTCGGGACCTATGGAGGGGGGATAAATCGATGGAACCGGGAAAAGCAAGAATTCGTGCATCTGCGGCGCGATACCGAAAATCCCCACAGTCTGAGTAACGATCATATTAACGCCATTTACCGTGATGCGGGGGGGATACTGTGGATTGGGACCGAGAGCGGGATCAACAAATTCGCTGAAAATAAGGAAAAATTCGGCACCTGGAGTAAGGGAACGGCCAATCCCGGTTCAATGATATGGGGGATACATAAAGATAAACTCGGGTACCTCTGGCTGGGGACCGACGACGGGTTGATCAAATTGAACAGGGTTACGGGCAGCGCTGTACATTGGACATCCGGTCCCGGCAGTATTAGCCACAATCGCGTTCATGCCGTCCTGGAAGACCGGGAAGGAATAATGTGGATTGGCACCCACGGCGGCGGCCTCAACCGGTTCGCCCCCCGAACGGGCGATTTCACGTATTATAAGCACGATGAATCCGAGCCCAAAAACAGCCTGAGTAACGATATCGTTTACGCGATCCTCGAAGACCGTGAGGGTACGCTGTGGATCGGAACCTCGAAAGGATTAAACCGGTTGGACGACCGCGAAACCGGTTTTTTTACCCATTGGCAGCATAATCCCCGGATCACGGGCAGTTTGTGCAACGATGTGATAAACACCATGTTTGAAGATAGTAAAGGAGAATTGTGGATTGGGACCGAAGGAGGACTGACCCTGTTCAACCGGGACAAAGGCACGTTCGCTCCCTGCTGGAAGAATTCGTCGAACCAAAATAGTATAAGCGATAATTTGATCCTTTGTATTTGTGAGGACAGCGCCGGGACCATATGGGTCGGGACCGCCTGGGGCTTGAACAAATTCGATAAAGAAAAACAAACCTTTCGCCGCTTTACCAAAAAAAACGGTCTCCCTAACGATCGCATCAACGGAATCCTTGAAGATGAAAAGGGAAACCTGTGGCTCGGTACCAACGGCGGCATTTCCCGGTTTGACCCGAAAGAGGAGACGTCCAGGAATTACGATGTCAACGACGGACTCCTGAGTCGTGAGTTCAACGGCGGTTCCTGTTTCAAAAGCCCCGACGGCGAAATGTTTTTCGGCGGTATCGAGGGACTAAACCTCTTCCACCCGGGAAAAATGGATGATAATCCCTATGTGCCTCCCGTGGTGATTACCGATTTCCTGGTATCCAATAAATCCATGGACGTGGATTCAGGGCAACATTCCGCCCTGGAAGAATCGATTACGGAAGCCGAAAAAATCGTGCTCTCCTACGACCGGAACTTTTTTACCTTCGAGTTTGCCGCGTTGGATTTTACCACACCGGGGAAAAATAAATATGCTTACAGGATGGAAAAACTGGATAAGGAGTGGCTCGAAATAGATTCCCGGAAACGGTTTGCGTCCTATACCGACGTGAGTCCGGGAAATTATGTGTTCAGGGTCAAAGGTTCCAACAGCGACGGTGTCTGGAACAAAGAAGGGGTATCCATACGAATAATTATTAAGCCGCCTTTCTGGAAAACATGGTGGTTCCAGGTATTACTCGTGATGCTTATTGTTTTTTTATTATTCACCGGTTACCGTTACCGCACCCGGCGGCTGCGAGACAAACTGGCGGAACAGGAACGGGTGCAGGAGATTCTCCGCCGGTCCCGGGACCTGGCCGAGTTCCGGCGCGCGGAAATTGAAAAATTGATCGCTGCTATTTCCGCCGTATTGGTGGCCGTCGACTCCGGGGGGAAAATATTCCAGTGGAATGAAACCGCGGAAACCGTTTTCAGTATGAAGAAAACCCGGGTCATGGACCATTCCTTTGACGAAGTGATGACGGCTTACATACCCGCCGATAAATTGAAGGAGATTTTGGAGAAAGGATTGGGGGAAGGGGACGAAAATCCCGTTAAGGATTTTGAATTTCCCATAACGTTGAAAGATAAAGACCAACGCTTGTTATTGGCCACCATCAATCCCATCCGGGACCGGGACAATAAAAAACTGGGGTTCCTGCTCCTGGCGGAAGACATTACCAACCGCAAAGAGGAAGAGCAGCGGCGGCTTTTATCCCAGAAGTTGGAGTCCCTGGGGCAGATGGCCGGAAACATCGCCCATGAAATAAAAAGCCCGCTCCAATATATTGCTCACAACGGCCAGTTTGTCCATGACTCCGTTAACGAACTGGCAAAATTTTATGATGCCGTCAATGAAAGCCTGCCCGAGATTGAACAGTCGAACCGGGCGCATGTGGCGGAAAAACTGAAAACATTGATCGAGGATTATGATATCGAATACAGCCTGAAGGAAATACCCCGGGCTTCCGATCAAATCGTCACCGGCGTTTCCACCGTCTCTAAAATCGTCAAATCGATGAAAGAGTATTC